>JAESFU010000123.1_pt1 | contig 121420 bp, 110 predicted proteins | sample 9269461 | NCBI WGS metagenome assembly JAESFU01 (sample SAMN14502556, study PRJNA617107) | algae metagenome | isolation source: Stenomitos rutilans HA7619-LM2 and co-occurring heterotrophs from cave walls | place: USA: Waikapalae cave, Hawaii | collected 2009-07-28
GAAAAGTTGCCGCTATATTTAGCTTTCTTTGAGTTTGTCCACAATACCAAAAAACGAGGCAAAGCCTTGCTCAGTGCTTTATTGGACACTCTTCTCCCTTAACTCCCTGAATTACCTATTGAGCCTTTGCTTATTGATGCTCATTTAGCAGAGCCAACAGGCAGCGGCGTGTTTCCAGCCATCCTTGTGGTTCAAGAAATTTGGGGCGTGAATGCTCACATTCGCCACGTCACAGAACGCTTGGCGAGAGAAGGTTACGTGGCGATCGCACCTGCCATCTTTCAACGCAGCGCCCCTGGCTTTGAAGGCAACTACGATGCCGATACGACAGTCCTTGGACGCAAATATAAGGATGCCACGACAGCCGATGAGTTATTGAGCGACATGCAAGCTGCGATCGCCTATCTCAGAACACTCCCCAAAGTGAAAGGAGACGCGATCGGCGCGATCGGCTTCTGCTTTGGTGGGCACGTGGTCTACCTGGCAGCCACCCTGCCCGACATCAAAGCCACAGCTTCCTTCTATGGCGGCGGCATTGCTACCATGACACCTGGTGGTGGCGCACCCACAATCACTCGCACTTCAGATATTCACGGCACCTTCTATGCCTTCTTTGGCACCGCCGATCCTCTCATTCCTGTCGAGCAAATTGATCAAATCGAAGCGGCCCTTCAGAAATGTCATATTGATCATCGCTTTTTCCGCTATCTCACCGGACACGGCTTTTTCTGCGATCAACGCACCGATTACAGCCCCGAAGCTGCTGCCAATGCCTGGGATAAGGTGAAAGAATTGTTTGGGCGAGTGTTGAAGGATGAGGGATGAAGGATGAAGGCTAAAGCTGCCTACTCCCTACTTCCCCTTTTGCCTTCCGCCTCCTGCCTCCTGCCCACTTCCTCAACTCAAAACTTAAAACTCAAAACTTAAAACTCCCTGACGCTGCGGATTATAGTAAGAAAGCTGACTACGATCGCGTCTCTCATGGAAGCTAAACCAACTCGTCCAGCGAATGAGTCCTTTTCAATGGAGGACTTTGAGAAAGCGCTGGAGCACCATAACTATGAATTTCAGCCAGGGCAAATGATTTTGGGTAAAGCGGTCAATTACGAAATTGATGGCATTTACGTCGATATTGGTGCCAAGTCCCTTGCCTTTCTGCCCGCGAATGAAGCCAGTCTAAAAGGAGTGACCGACCCATCCGCGATCGTGCCCCTTCACGAAGAGCGCGAGTTTCTCATCATCCGCGAACAGGACGCCGATGGGCAAGTAACCCTTTCGCTGAAGCAACTAGAAATTAAGCAAGCCTGGGATCGCTTAGCCGAGGCGCAGGAGAGTAACCAGAGCTATCAAGTTAGGGTTACGGGGGTTAATAAGGGTGGCGTGACTGTCGATATCCAAGGGCTACGGGGGTTCATTCCGCGATCGCACCTGGTTGAGCGTGAAGATTTAGAAGCGCTTAAAGGCACCACCCTCAGCGCCAGTATTTTAGAACTTGACCAAACCCGCGATAAGCTCGTGCTGTCTAACCGCCTTGCCACTCGCACTGCTAGCTTTAGCCAGCTCGAAATCGGTCAGTTGGTCGATGGCAAAGTTGCTAGCATCAAACCCTTTGGGGTCTTCGTCGAATTTGGTGGCACCACTGGCCTGCTCCACATCAACCAGATCAGCAAAAACTACGTCCAGTCTCTAGCAGGTTTGTTTCAAGTGGGGCAACCCATCAAAGCGATCATTGCTGACCTTGACGAAGGCAGAGGCAGAATTTCTCTTTCCACCAAAGTGCTCGAAAACTTTCCTGGCGAAATGCTGGAAAAACCAGCCGATGTCATGGCAGAAGCCGAAGCGCGTCAGGAACGAGCGAGAAAAACCATTCTGGGAGAGTGAGGAGAGAGGGTACCGAGGAAGCGGGGGAGCAGAGGAAGCAGGAGGAGCGGAGGAAGGAAAGCTAAAAGCTCAAGGCTGACTATTAACCGTTCTACCAACTCAAAGCTTCTCCGACCTTCCTTGCTTCCCCGGCCTCCCCTGCTCCCTTCCTTCACCCTCACCCCTCACCCCTCTCCTCCATGCTTACCGTCTGGGAACTCGATTTCTACTCTCGTCCGATCGTGGATGAGAACAACAAAAAAGTGTGGGAAGTGCTGCTTTGCGAAAGTCCTTTGACGATCAATCATCAGCCAGAGTCGTTATTTCGCTATGCCGAATTTTGCTCCAGCGCTGAAGTGAACTCGGTGCGGTTGAAGAATATCATTGAAGCCGCGATCGCCCAGGCTCCCAACCGACCAGACAAAATTCGCTTCTTTCGGCAGGCAATGAATAACATGATTGCCAAAGCCTGCAAAGAACTCGACATTGAGGCACAGCTAAGTCAGCGGACGTTTGTACTCAACCAATGGCTCCAGCAACGGTTACAGGAAGTCTACCCTGCTATGCCTGGGTTTCAGCCGGGGACCAATCCCTCGGTGAGCTTTGCCAAAACGCCGCCACAGCCATTACCCGATGCCTTGCTAGGAGAAAAATGGCAGTTTGTCACGCTGCCAGCCAGTGCGCTTGATGAGATGAATGAATGGGCGATCGACTTTGGTGAAGCCTTTCCGCTTGGCTTGGCAGCGCTTGCACCAGAGAGCCAGGTGCCAGGACTGTTGATTTTTTCGACGCGTGCCACACCCCTCGCGGCATGGATGTCAGGCTTAGAGGTAGCTGGGGTCAAGCTAGATAGTGACTACCCCACCCGCTTGTTGCTGGAGACAGGGTTGAGCGATCGCTGGAATCTTGCTAGTCTTGCCAATGCTCCGGCACAGAAGGAAGCACAGGCGTTTGAAGCGGCAAAGCAACAGGCGAATGGGGTACACTTCCTCGCGGTGCAAGCTGATCCCAACACGGAAGCCTTCGCTGGATTTTGGCTATTACAGACGGTCAACTTAGCGTAAAGTGATCCTTAGTGGTTGCATTCAGCCGCGCCTGCATCTCCATCTAGCTGAAAGCTGACTGTTGAAATCGTTGGCTTTTAGTGGTTAATTGCTAGACGATGCTGACCGCTGATTGCTGACCGCTGATTCCTCCCTGTTCGCTCACACACTATGGGTTCCGACGACTTGCAACACGAAACCTCAGCAGAGCAACTGCTGGAATTAGCTGCCAAGTCAGGGGCAGAAGCGGCAGAAGTCCTGCAATCGCGATCGCTGGCGTACCCTGTTTTTTTTGAAGCAAATCGGCTTAAACAATTAGAAAGCGCTCAGGCAGAAGGCACGGCGCTACGGCTCTGGCGGGGTGGTTGCCCCGGTTTGGCGGTTGCTTATGGTCCTGTTGAGCCACAGGCATTGGTCGATCGAGCCATTGCACTCAGCCAGTTAAATGATCCAGAAGCGATCGAACTGGCGAGTGCCGCTCGTACTCAGTACCCCGATCTGGGAGAAGCCGTACCAGTAGAACAATTAGTTGCCTGGGGAAGAGAGGCGATCTCGGTCATCCGTAAGACAAACGCTGACTTGATCTGCACCGCTGAATGGGAATGTGAAGCCGAAACAACCCGCCTGCTCAATTCCAACGGCCTGGATTGCGGCTACACCGACACAACCCTTAGCTGCTACCTCTCAGCAGAATGGGTGCGCGGTGATGATTTTCTCTGCATTTCAGATGGGCAAACGCAGCGGGGTAGCCTCGATCCGGTGGCCTTGGCGCAGCAAATTTTGCAGCGCTTAGAGTGGGCAAACGGCAACACGCAATCACCAACCGGACGGATGCCTATTTTATTTACCTCGAAGGCTGCCGATATGCTGTGGGGGACAGTACAGTCCGCACTCAGCGGCAAACAGGTTATTGAAGGAGCTTCTCCCTGGAGCGATCGCCTCAATGAACTGGTGACCTCCGAAGGCTTAACCCTGTCGCAACAGCCAGATGTAGGCCCCTTTAGCTGCCCTTTTGATGACGAAGGCACTCCCACACGCACCATCACCTTCATCGATCGCGGGGTGCTGCAACTTTTCTATACCGATTTCACCACAGGACGATTGCTCGGTAGCGGCACGACAGGCAATGGCTTTCGCCCCGGCTTAGGCAGCTATCCCACACCTGGCCTTTTCAACATTTTGGTGGAGCCTGCGGGCAAGGCAGCGACAGGTAGATCGCTTCCAGATCTGATCGCCACACTCAATGATGGACTTATCATCGACCAGATGTTAGGCGGCGGAGCAGGCATATCGGGCGAATTTTCGATCAACGTTGACCTTGGCTACCGTGTGAAAAACGGCGAAGTGATCGGTCGTGTAAAAGATACGATGGTTTCCGGTAATGTCTACACAGCCTTGAAGCAGTTGCTTGCTCTCGGTGGCGATGCCGAATGGAACGGCTCCTGCTACACACCGTCCCTCATTGTGGACGGGCTTTCGGTAACTGGGCGAAGCTAAGCTTTAAACTTTAGACTAGAAGCTATGGCTATCAGGCGGGCTGGTGCTTCAGCACCGAGAAGTCTCGACTTCAGTCTACTCACATTGAGTACAAAGCATAGGAATGGTTATGAGCGTTGCAGGCATGTACATTCAACGGTGGCGTTATTGGCTCTTAGTGATCGCCGTGATCGTGACCGTCAGCACACTCTCTGCCTGCCAACCTCAAACCCTGAAGAGTCAGGCAGCACGCATTCCCCAACTGGTCATCAGCACCACTACAGATCCGAAAACCTTCAACTACGCACTCAACAACTCTGTGCCCAATGTCTTCTCTTTCACGTTTGATGGGTTGGTGGATGAGCACGGCATCACGGCAGACATTGTCCCGGCACTGGCGGAATCCTGGCAGATTTCAGCGGATAAAAAACACATTACGTTTACCCTGCGGGAAGGCATGAAATGGTCAGATGGGCAGCCACTCACGGCAGATGATGTGCTGTTCACATACAAGGATGTCTACTTGAATGAAGCCATTCCTACAGATGTAAGAGACGGGCTGCGCATTGGCAATAAAAAGCTCCTTCCAGAGGTGAAAAAGCTAGACGATCGCCGCATTGAGTTCATTTTGCCCGAACCCTCTTCACCTTTTGTACGGGCCATGACCGCCAAGATTTTGCCTGCCCATCGCCTCCGTCAAACCGTCTTCACCAAAGGGTCAGATGGCAATCCCCGCTTCCTTACCACGTGGGGCACCGATACCCCGCCTGCTGATGTCGTCACAAACGGCCCCTACACGATCGAGAGCTACATCAACAGCCAACGCGTGGTCTACCGTCGAAATCCCTACTACTGGCGCAAGGGTGCTCAGGGCGAATCGCTGCCCTATATTGAGCGCATCATCTGGCAAGTGGTTGAGAATAGTGACGGGCGCATGTTGCGGTTTCGCTCTGGCGATTTAGACATGGCTGGCTTGCGCCCCGAAGATTTCTCGCTGCTCAAGCGCGAGGAGCAGCGAGGAAAATTTGCCATTCTCAACGGAGGGCCAACCTCCGGGACAACCTTTATTGCGTTTAACTTAAACCGTGCCACCAATAAAGACGGGAAGCCATTTGTTGACTCCATCAAATCGAGTTGGTTCAACACAAAAGCATTTCGGCAAGCGGTAGCCTACGCCCTCGATCGCCAGAGCATTATCAACAACTTGTTTCGCGGCATTGGCGAACTACAAAACTCACCCATTTCGGTGCAAAGTCCCTACTTCTTATCGCCACAGCAGGGGTTGAAAGTCTATGAATACAATCCCAAAAAAGCGAAGGAACTGCTGGTTGGTGCTGGCTTTAAGTACGATGCTAGAGGGCAACTGTTTGACGCAGAGAGTCACCGCGTTCGCTTTACGATGATTTTGCCCGCTGGAAGCCGCTCCAGTCAGCAGTTCGCGGCTCAAATGCAGCAAGACCTCAAGGCCATTGGCATTCAGCTTGACCTGAACCCAGTTGACTTTAACGTAATGGTGGAGAGTGTGGGTAATCGAAATTGGGAGTGCTACTTTATTAGCTACACAGGTGGCGTTGAACCCAATGATGGTTCCAACTACTGGGTGAGTTCTGGCACGTCACACGACTTTAACCAGGGGCCAAACGTTGGTGCACCACCGATCAAAAACTGGGCCGTGTCTGATTGGGAACAGGACATCGATCGCTTATTCGTCGCTGGAGCCAGAGAATACGACGAGAACAAGCGCAAACAAATTTATGCCGACTTTCAGCGCATTGTTCAAGAGCAGCTACCCGTCATTCATCTGGTCACACCCACTGCTCTCTCCGCGATCCGCGATCGGGTCAAGGGAGTGCAGTTCTCTGGCCTAGACACCCGTGGCTCCCTCTGGAACGTCTACGAACTTAAAGTAGCTGATAACTAAGAACAACTAAGCTTAATGCACCCTTGATTTAGGGTTGCTTAAGGACACCCTCTACCAGTGCTGGCATTGTAAGGGCCATCTTCTGTGCGAATAGCGCCCAAAATCGTTGCGACAATCACACAACGGTTAGTGGCTGTCCCTGTAGCGTTTCCGCGTGAGACGGTGATCACATACACTGAAGAATTTGTGAGCTGCGCTGACGGCACCAAAGGAGGCATCGCAATAGCGCCATTGCCGTCAAAAATCAAACTAGGGAAACTGCTTGCAGGGTTTGATGTGGTGCCATTAACTGCCAGCTTTAATGTCCCCACATTCACATTACCGTTGCCCAGTAGAGTCCAGGCATTACTGCTACTGACAATTCCCACCGTATCCCGATTGCTAACATCCTCAGAATTACTGGGAATGAAAGGAACATTAGCGATCCTGGGTTTACTGGGTGCACTCATATCAAACACCACCGCTCTCGGCGCACGAGTACTCCTAGCACTACTTTGCGCCACCCGAAGCGTCTGCACAATCTGTTCACGCGCAGCAGAAACCCGCTGACGGCTCAAAATCGTATCCCAGCCAGGAGCCGCGATTGCAAACAACACGCCAATGACAATAATGACCACCAGCATCTCAATGAGGGTAAACCCCCCCATCGATCGCTTTAAGCGACTTCGCTGCTTCATCGTCGTTCTCCTCCGGGTAGACAGACTACTATTTAGGACTCTTGTTGATGATGCCGCGTGTCAGCACCCGCGTCTGCAACGGAAACGCCTGACTTTCAATGGCTCCGCTGGGTAGTGAGGTTCTCAACGGGAAGCCCGCTCGTCCCTGCACATTCCCAGCCAGGAATAACTGCACCTCCTGATTCACGCTCTGCTCCGCATCTGCTGCGCCATAGGTTTTTCCACGGATGCACGCATAGAAGCTCCGGATATTGTTAAAAGGACTTTTAGGCGTAATTTTGCTGTTTGACGCACAAACAGGTATAACAGGCAAGAGTCCGTCATCCACATAATCGACCAGCACAGCCGAGTTTGAAGTCAGTGTCGTGTCGGCTGGACGAGCTGTTTGGGCATTTGCCACAACCGCATTACCACCAGCATCGGTCGTCAACTGAAAAGGCCACTGCTGGAAGCTAGAGTTTGGTGATGACAATGGATCAACGTAGCCTGTATTGGTTTGTGATCCAGTCGTCGCAGTCCCTATAAACTGAGGTAACTGATAACGCACAATCCGTGCTCGTCCCTGCCAGACATCCGTTGTGCTAGTGTCCTCGTAGAGGGCATACACCACCAGGGTATAACTTCTACCGGAAAGACACGGCACGCCCTGTACAGCGGCTGGCAAGGTTGTATCATCCAAGCTGGTTGCATTCGTCGCGCAGGCTTGCAGCAACCCTTGGGGCAGCGGATCGGCGCGCCAAAAGGCAAGTACAGGAATCGGCGTATAGGCGGTATTAGCTGTGCTTAGACCGGACGGGATGTAATTTAGTAACCCAGGACACTCTGTCGTGTAGTTAGTAGCGGTGATCGTTGCCGTGCCTTGGAGACAATCGCCATCATAGACAAACACCGCTTCTCGGAGTTCCTGGCTGATGTAATTCATGGCAGCCTGCATATCTCGCTGAGTTTCGCTGCGGGCTGAATCCCGCTGGTTCACGTCTACCAACTGCACCACTAGCGCAAGCAAGCTCACAGTAATAATGCCGCCGATGAACATTGCCACCAATAGCTCAATCAGGGTAAAGCCAGCCTGCTGCCGCTTTCTATAGGCAGCCCAGAGCCGTTTCAAACGCGCGATAACGTGTGGTCTAGCCATGATTTCACCGTTTAGCAGAGAATCGAGCTTGAAGATCAATACGAACAGGCAGCAGTGGTGCCACCGTTCTGAATGCAAAGCTGACCGAGCGATCGACTGGAGTCGTTACGAGCCATTTTGGAGTAGAGGACTGCCATCGGTCGGCGCTTACCGCCCGCAATATCCAATGGCCCTGTCCCCATCCGAAGCGAGGCTTTCGTTGTATCGAGGGGCAGAAATGCCTGTGGTGGCGGATAGTAGGCATAAACCCGAACTCCCATCTCAAACGAGAATGGCACGCTGGTTGCTGTAATGGCAGGGGGCGTGGGGGCATACCCAGGTGTCCGGAAGACCTGCATCACGTACTCTGGTGTACAATCGCCATCCACATCTACCCGAATGAGGTCGGTCACGCCAACTGGAGTTGTGCCGGGATAGGTATTGCAGGAAGCTGTAGAGTAAAGCAGGCCACCTGTGGGGCTACCCGTCGCTGCGCCAAAGGAACTAATATTGCTGGCACTGTTAATGGCACCTGTAGTTCCCGGTAGGTCATTCAACGCGTAGGTACCACGTTCGACGAGGAGGCGCACTCGATCGAGTTCGCCCTGCGCCACCTGGTTTGCTTTTTCCACCTTACGAGATTGGATGCGGCTGGCGGTGGCAAGCATGATCGGGGGCGTGATAGCAACAACCGTCAACGTAATGATAACGATCGCCACCAAGCATTCGATCAGCGTTAGCCCTTGCTCTGATGCCTGCGATCGACGACCTTGCTGATAGTTGCGGCTAGTGATGAGACCCAACGCGATCGCAGGGCGCAAACCTCGCCTGCTAGACCCACTCAAATGGGTTGAACGAACATGCATATCAGGATGCTCCAGAACGGGTAGACGACGGCAGAACTAAGATGGACATTTGGCATCAGGGAAGAGAGCATTCGGTAGGGCAAGGCAGAGGTTCCGAATATACGGATCGTTGGCGGCAGGCTCCTGGTAGAACTCGTTGCGATCTTTCGTCGCTGTGACAAAGCGTGCTGCTGCTGGCCCCGCAGGAGACTTCTGCAACGCAACATCGTATCCCCAAAGACGGGCAGGCGGGCTATAGTACGAAATCCGCTCGTTGCCTGATGTTGGCGTGGTACCAGGCTCCCAGACCTGTTGGTCAAAGGGCCCCGTAGCGTAGTTGCTAAAGCTGAGCTGCAAGAAGGAACCAGCAAACCAGAGCCGATCCCAATCTTCCAGGAACCGAGGGAAGTTGTGTAACCCCCCGTAGGACTGGCCGTTTTTAGAGGGAATCAGACCGCTAACCACAATCGTGTTAACGCGAGTATTCTCAGCATTTGGCCTAGTTCGATCAGTGCTTGCAATGTTGTAGTAAGCACCATTCACTGGCGCACTGGAGTAAGGGGTAGGTGCTAGCGGCTTACCGCTCAAAGGAGACGAACCAGTCGTGATAGCTGGCAAGATAAGGGTGTTTGGTGTCCGCGCAGTGGTTTGCACTTGCAGCGCCAACCCCTCACCATTCCGCGACACCTTGATAGGCGTAAAGATATCGTAGGGGTTTTCCCGTTGCCAGCCCCAGTTGCCACCCGTACCGCCTGGAAGATCAACGCTCGGACGGTTTTGGTTTAGGAAGCTGGTAATGCCACCGTTCGTGCAGCCGCGTCCATAGAGGGCACTTGTATTCACCGTTGTCGTTGTGTAAACGCTGGCTCCCCCACTGTTGCCGGTACTGACTCGGTACGGATAGTAGCCTGTCGGGAAGTTAAAGCCGGAGTCTGTTTTTGTCCGTCCCTCATAGGTGTTGGCACTGAGCGAAGCGCCACTGCTACCCGCTGTCATGAAACTATCGAGGGCACTGCCATCACAGAAGGTATCAGAGATAATTGAAATGGCATCTGCCAGCAGCTCAGACGGTCGCCAACGATCGCCATCTCGATCGGCAAAGTCATTTTCGCGGGTTTGACGATTGTAAAAGTCGGTCTCGCTGTAGCTTCCGTTCGGTAGTTGCTCTTTAAACTCTTCCAGCCGGGGTGCAGTGTTGTCATCTTCACCGCCTGACTGATGGAGATTAAAGTTCCCCATGATGTAAAGCGGATTATCGGTAAAGAAGGAGAGCCCACGAATGTTATCTTGAGCCGGAACGTTAGTACTGGAATGGCGCTTAAGCTGAGACCCGTTGCGTAAACGGAAGCCATAGGGACGACGATCGGGGTCAGGCACCCCATCAACCTGCTTCAACGATACCTCTGTACCCGTGACAACAGCGGGATCGGCTGGCGAATTGGGGTTGGTGACGTTGGTATATGTGCCAGAGGCAGGACGATTGATCGCATCTTCCCGCACGGCATCTTCCCGGAAGGCGTACACAATGCCACTGATGGGCAACCAGACCTCACTAGAGGCACCACCCGCCAACGTTGCAGTGGAGCTAATTTTTGTGCGGCGCAACATCCCCAGGTCAATGTCGGTCACTCGCACTGGCATCCATTCCCGTCCGTTGAACAGTGCTCGATCAAGGAACGGAATCACCGCTGTCGTTCCGGTTACCGCCGTACCATTGGGTGCTGTAATCCGGTTTGGTGGCGTGTTTTGCACGGGTGGGCTGGCTGGCAGAGTCGTAATGGGCAACTGCCAGGTGTTGTTGTTTGTGATCGAGAAGGGGTTGCTAAAGCCTGTGGACGGCAACTTGCGAGGCTTGAGCGCCAGCCTTGCAACCGATAGATCGGCAAGCGGATTGCCAAACGTCTTGTATTGGTAAGCGAGTGTATTTGCACTCTTCAGATCCTTGAATTTGATCGGATCAATGACCGTAGTCGTTGAGGGATCCATATCAACGACATACCCAAAGTCTTCCCCCTTCGCAATAATGGGTGGTGTTAAGGTATCGACAGGCTTGTAGACAACCGATGCGTTTGCTGTATTAATGTACGGGTCAGTAATGTAGGGTTCTGCCCAGGGCTGTAGTGCAGCTGGAAGAATGTTGCTGGCAGAGACAGTCGGGGGGGTTCCAATAAACGTAGAGGCAACCAGCGGGTAGGAAAGTTGCCCATCCGGTTGTCGATGGTCAACATCATCTTCCCAGTTTGTGGCAGCAGCACCGCTATTATCCTTACTATTACCAATGCCAACGCCATCCGCAGGGATAGCAGTTCCTAGCGTTGCTGGCGGTACCGGAACTGTAACGCCACCGATGTCTTCAACGGCACCTTTATGTCCATGCTCCACCTCTGGGAAGAGGTAATAGAGCGAGGGCCACTTTGGTGCAATGGAAGCAGCTAAATAAGGATAGCCATTGTCATTGATCGATGGAGCTGCCGTATAAGGTTTGGTAGGATCGTCATACTTGTTCAGGTTCGTTTGAAGAGCTGATGGGCCTACTTTAAAAGCAAAAGCAGAGGTCAGGCTGAGGCTAAGGATTGTCTTGCGCTGTGTGTCTTGGGAGTAGATAGAAACTGCACCTAGACTACCGTCTACCTTCGGAATATAGTTCAGCAACGCACCAGGCGAATTTGGAGTGACAAAATTTCCAGCAACATTTCCTGCCTCAAGACCATTTCGAGCCGGAAACCCAACATCACCAGGGTAGTCGCGCACGGCACCTGGAGGAATCACGGTGCCGCACAATCTAGACAGTGCTAACCGCGAAATCGAAACGGTTGGATCTGCTTCAAAAAAGGTTGGTGCGCCTGGAGTGGCATTCACAGGCTGAGCAAGCGCTCTCACGCCCTGTGCGCCCGTTTGCTTGCCGATCGTGTCATTAATGGCAAACAGGTTTGGATCGCACGCCGATGACCACAGGTTCAATTTGCCCTGGATCTGCGCGACATAAGGGTTGTAGTTCCAGGTATTGGCAGCGGGGGAGGGGCGGAAGCCAAAGGTGCGATCGCGACGAGCTTGGAAATAGGTGAAGATTAGTTCGGCAAGGCGATAGCGAGGATCGTTGTTCGGGTTAATGCTAGGGTTGGAAGCCGCGATGTATTCCCGCAGTTTACCGAGATAGGCCTCTGCAGGGACACGATCGTAGTCCCGCGCATCGTAGTTAGCCGCCGTAAAGGTACCGTTTGGATCATAGTTGTAAGTCGCCAAGCGCCCTTTTGGCAGAACTTCAAAGTTATTTGCCGATTCATTGACCGACCCATCCATCAGCTTGTACAGGTCGCCAACCAGCGTGGTCATAATGGGCGACCCCTGACCCGGACGAACAATATCGTTTTTGAAGTTAGATGGATCAAAGCGCTGCACGCGATCGACGTTGTACGCCAACATCCCAAGCGTGCAGGAAGCGGTGTGGAGATAGGTTTTGTCTGCGATACTGAGGCTGCCATAGCCAACCGCATTCAAGCGCGCGAGCGTCCGTCGCAGATTAGAGAAATTCCCCCACATGGAGAATTCTGGATCAGGGTGGATCTGGCCTGCCTCTTGTGTGGGCGGAAAGGCTCCTGTCTGGTCATCACTAATATGGTCGCCTGCAAACTGTGCCAAGTTTTGCAGCGCAATGCGGAGCGGACTGCTGGCATTGGCAATATCGGTCAAGAACGTTTCTTTGTCGCCACCAGGGGAATCAAACTCCCAACCGTCGGTGCCACGACCATTGAAGAAATCGGTAAGGAGAGCGGTGTCGATCGTGCTGGGAGTGTTGTTATTGGCAGGGTTTGTGTTTGTTGCCGTGCTGTCCACAAACACGGAGGGTACAAAGTTCAGTGATTGCTGGAGCGTGAGCGGAGAACCGGGATGCACCACGCTTGCTGTACAGGCAACCGGGTAGTCTTTATCCACATCAAAGTGGTAAACCGCTGTGCTTTGCACCGCCGATAGATTGTCACGCAACGCCCGACGCTGACGCGCCTCGTGGCTGATGTTGGCTGGTGAATGAGGCGGATAGAGTGGATCACCCTCGTTGTCGCTGATGTCTGGGTCGATCGTGCTAGGGTCGGTTGAGCTAACGAACGCATTAGCAGCGGTACGGGCACGTAATTGACGATAGTCGTTGTCACCGATCGTGTAGGCCGTATTGGTGCCTGAAGGCAACGTCGGTGCAGGTGCAGGATTTTGTAAGTAGAGTTGCTCGGCTGCATCAGTGGTCACTGAAGCGGGTCGATCTTGTGGTGTAACCCATCCAAACGGATTGCCTAGTTCTAAACGCTGCCCCACCAAAATCCGCAAACCCTGGAAGCGTGCGCGGCGTTCCCAGTAACCATCCAAACCCACGTTGGGAGTATCACTGGGCTTCGTTGCGTTTGAGTCGTCCTGGGCTGTCAGGGTCGAGGCAGCGGTGACGGGAATGGCCGATGATGTCGAAACATCGTCCGTGGGTGAAATCAAGTCACCACTCGTCTTCCCACCAGCAATCTTCACCTGATCGCTATATTTCTGCTTTGGACCGTAGCGATCGTCGGCTCGATAAGTGTCATCAACATAGGGTGCAGTTTCAGTGCGGTTAAAGATCCGCTTTTTCAGCGTGCTGGAGTCGTAAGCTGCCCGGTGAATGCTGCGATTATTAGTGTTGGCTCTAGATTTATAGCTGTTGTCTGTTTGAATCTTCTCCGGGTCAATGGACACGTTAAAGGGATCGCTACCACTAACCGAGTGAGTACTGTTATTCAGCGTCTGTTTGCTGCTAGCCGCGTTAAAGTTTTGGTTCCAAATATAAACAAGGCTGCCGCCACCGTAATTATTGGAGCTGACCAACCCACTGACCACCTGCCCCTGAAAATCTTGTCCGTTGTTCGCAGTGGGAGTAACATCGGTGACGGTAATTTCAGATGAAGATTCGTACCACAGGCATGAGTAGGGAGAGCTAATGAGGTAAGCGCTGAAGCTGCCGCCACCGATAATCAGGTTGCCTTCCGTGTGCATGGCACCATTCCATTGAAATGGTGGACCTGGGAAAATCTCCAGGTCATTGCGGAACCAGGCTCCCCATTTGTTGCCCCGGTTCAATACCCGGTCTTGCTGAAACTCCAACGTGGCAAAATTGCTTGAGCCGCCCTTAGCGACGTTATCAGGCAACACGAACGCATCTACCTGGAAGTTTCGACGCAGAGTAGCGGTATTTGTGTTGTCTTGATACCAGCCACTTTCAACGCTAGAACCACTACTAGAAGCACCCCGACACCCTGCTGCGCTGGGAGAGTTGCTCAGTGGGCCTGTACGAGCGTAAGGCACGGGCGATCGGTCAGTACCCGCAATCCCTTTGGCTTTGTCTGAATCACTCAAAGCTACGAGCCGCTGCCAACCCTGAGTGACGTTTGTTCCGGTTCCTGTGTTTGGTGGAATCGTCAGGGAGATCGAGTAGGCGATCGTGGCATCAAAGTTGCCATCGCCATCCGTATCTGCCCGAAAGCCCCAAGCGTTGTCGGGCGTACCATCACCATTGCTGTCGAGCCGTCCACCCCAATTTTTCTCATCGGGTAATGTGTAGGGATCGTTACCACCAAGAAGCAGTTGCGCCGCTTTTTGGCCGTTAATCATGGTGGTGCCATCGTTCAGCAGCATAGAGGCTAGAAAGTCGGATGACGGCACGCCACCAGGAAACCGACTATCTTTCGTGGAGTCGAAGAGAAATTCGACTTTGGCGCGGGCACGATCGATCGCAGGGGTTGCCGCGTTGTAAATCACACGGTTCTGCGTTTCATTGATGGTACGCGCACTGGTGTTAAAGGCACGATAGCTCAGGGCACCGGCCGTTAAAGACACCACCAAGATGAGTAACACGGTGGTTGGTAACACAAAGCCCGCGGCGGGTCGCGTTCTGCGATTGACAATCAGGGCAGCTCGCAACAGCCATGCAACGAGTGCTCGACTCATGTTTCGGGAGAGGCGGGCAATTTGCCTAAAAAGAGTTTGGACAGCCCTGGCTAATTTACGGTCTGACATGATAGCTGCTTCCTGCGACGACGGCGAGAGATTTGTAGACTGAACTCACAAAGTGATCAAATGGGCACTACAGAAGGCAGAGGGAGGATGCTCTGCAACGGTATAACAAGATAGTTGTGTTAGTTAAACGCTTACTAAATTCTGCTCGTTTCTGATGTAGATGCTCACTGTGCTAACAGTTCAAACAGCCTGTAATCAACCGGGAAGCCACGAGTCCAAACACGACGAAAAGCAGTTATGAATCAGCAAATTAACGGAGAGGCGGAGGGCTACCGATGAGCGGAAAGCCAAATCCTGCGTACTTTGCTGTAAGCCACAGTAAAGTCTACTGTCTTACAGGGATTGCTGCGCAGGTTGCCGCTTCACAAAAACTTTACCAATTCGGTACAGAGAGATGCACCAATAGTACCCATCCAACCGCCCGAAGCGATCGTTCACCGCAAACATTTTTTGGCATCTTGCAACAAGTTAAAATTCCTTCCTAAAAAGATTTCATAATAGCAAGAATCGGGCAACCAAGAGAGGCCACCCGACGCATTTATTCATGTTCTTTACGAACAGTACTCATTGTGTGAGTGGCCTGCCAGCAACTCTAAAAATGATTTAGGTTGATGCCTGCTTCTCTGGCAAAAACAGCCAGGCTTTTGTGTTCAAGGGTTTTAATTGCTTTTGTAGAAAGCCGTAGTTTCACCCAGCGGTTGCCCTCAGCCCACCAAACACGCTTCCACTGCAAATTGACTTCTTGCAGCTTCTTGGTTCGACGGTGGGAGTGAGAAACCGCATAGGCGTTGTTTGCCTTCTTGCCGGTAAGTTGACATTGACGAGCCATAGCAATCTCCGAGGTGTGCGCTGTGACCAACACTTTGTATAGAGTGACCAGCATTCTATCTTACACAACAATTTGGCTATGCACAACGACTACATCAGTACGAGTTCGGACAGTCAATAGTTTGGGATCGAAGAAGTTGCAGGAGGGGAGAGGGAGTGGGGTAGAAGTTTTGAGTTTGCTTCCTCTGCTCTCCTTACTCCCTCAGCTTCCCTCACTCTTAACCTTAAGAGGCGGTGCGATCGGTCAACTTGGTCAAAACTGCATTCGATCGCTCAACAAACGCTTGCATACCTTCCGCGTCAAAGCCCTTCTGCGCCATGAGTGCCAGATCGTAGACGTGATGACAAATCAGGTCTGCCAGTTCCGCAGAGGGTGATTGGCCTTCGCTTTGAATGATGGCTCCCTGACTGAGGCTCACGAGATTCTGAATGAGCGGGTGAGAGGTGTTAACCAGAAGAATATGCTCTTCGGGAAACTGTACGGCTTGCTGTTGCATGAGTGCAGTCATCTCCTGCATCCGCCGCAAATGTTCTGGCAAGAGCACCATCGCTGGTGGTACGCCCTTCGCATCGCTAGACTTGAGCGCTTCGGTACGAACGGTGAGCTTGGGTTTGTTGAGCGCTTTTTGGAAGAGTTCTTTGATGCGATCGCTCCGAGTTTGATTTGTGGTCGGGTCAACAATATCGGCAGGCTTGTCTTTGTCGATCAAGGTATCATCCAAATCTGCATCCACCCGCGAGAATTTCACGTCGGGATGCTCACGCTCTAAGAAGCTGACAAAGTGGCTATCGATGAATGAGTCCATAAAGAGGACTTCTAGCCCTTGCTGTTTGTGAAGCTCTACGTAGGTCGTTTGTGCCACTTCATCGGTGCAGTAGAACACGCGATTGGGGTGATGCTCTTTGTTGCGCTCCAAGTATTCTTTGAGGGTTGTGTAGGGTGTGGGATGTGGGGTATGGGGTGTGGGGTCAGAGGTGGAAGGGTTTACGTCTTGCCATGCATCGCCTTCTGCCGATTGAACCTCAACTTTTGGCGCTTCAGTTTTTGGTATGTCAGACCCCTCACTTCTCTCACCTCTCACCTCACCCAATTTTGCAGTGGTGCGGTAGATCAGAATATCTTCGACCTGTTTCTTAAATTTATCGTCGTTGATGGAGCCAAACTTGACGAAGGTACCGAGGTCTTGCCAGCAGCGGATATATTCGTCGCGGTTGTCGCGGTAGAGTTCTTTGAGGCGATCGCCCACTTTCTTGGCAACGTAGTCGGCAATGCGGCGGACGGTGCGATCGTTCTGTAGGAAGCTGCGGGAGACGTTGAGCGGAATATCCACACTGTCGATGACCCCACGCAGAGGCAGCAAAAACTTGGGAATGACTTCTTCGCAGTTGTCGCTGACGAATACCTGGTTACAGAAAAGTTTGATTTGTCCCTTGGTGGTGTCAACGTCGGGCTTGAGTTTGGGGAAGTAGAGAATGCCGTTGACGACAAATGGGTAATCCGTGTTGAGGTGTACCCAAAGTAATGGCTCCTCCTGGAACGGATACAGGTAGCGATAGAACTCCAGGTAGTCCTCTGACGTGAGCGAACTGGGAGATTCTTTCCAGGGAGCCTTCTGACGATTGATCTGTTCGGGCGCTTTGATTTCGGGGGTTTTACTTTCTGCCGGAGCTTCCGTAGCTGTGTCAGCAGTCGATTCTGTCGTCGCTTCGGGAGCAGTAGCCTCTGGAGCAGCTTCGATGACTTCTAGTTTGATCGGAACGGGCAGAAAGTCGCAGTAGGTCTTGATCAGCTGCCGAATGCGATATGGCTCCAGGTATTCCTGTTCTTCGTCCTGGAGGAAAAGTGTCACTGTGGTACCACGATCGCTCCGGGTCGTTGAGGCACTCAGCTCAAACTCGGTAGAACCATCGCAAGACCAATGTACAGGCTCGGCCTCTGCTTTGTAGGAAAGGGTGTCAATCTCGACTCGTTGCGCCACCATGAAGGACGAGTAGAACCCTAGCCCAAAGTGACCGATGATTTGCTGATCGCCAGCCGCTTTGTACTTTTCGACAAATGATTCGGCACTGGAAAAGGCAACCTGGTTAATGTATTGCTTTACTTCATCCGCCGTCATGCCGATACCCGTGTCGGAAACAGCCAGGGTTTTCTGAGCCTTGTCGATCGTGATGACAACTTCAGGTTCGCCCAGATCGCCAGCTAATTCGCCCGAATAGGACACCATTTTGAGCTTTTGGATCGCATCGACGGCGTTAGAGACAAGCTCTCTCAGAAAAATTTCGTGGTCTGAGTAGAGCCATTTCTTGATAATGGGGAAAATATTCTCAGTATGAATACTGATATTGCCCTTTTCGAGAACGGTCGTCATAGGTGATACTCCAAGTTTCTCTAGCGGATTGAACGCAGCAGATTGATGACGGAAGGAAGAGACACCAGCGTTAACTGGCTAATTGCTTTCGATTGTACTGAGAGGTTCGTCTGACTTGCAGATGCGGATTTCCCTACCTGAGGAGAGATGAGGAAGCAGGGGGAAATGGGGAAGCAGGGGGAGAGTTGTGAGTTTTGAGTTGATGGAGCGGTCAGCCGTCAGTCTGAGAGTTGTGAGTTTTAAAATTCAGAATTCAGGAGTCAGTTTTTTTAGCCTTTTTCCTTCTACCTTTTCCTTCCGCCCTTTGCCTCCTGCCTTTATAAGGAATGGGTGTAAAGCTGCATGACATCGGCGATCGCCATGCGGGACTGAGCACCTAACGTTAAGGGCGAGGTATGTCCCCGGTTGAGATGATCGGCAGCGGCGCAAGCAATCATAGCGGCATTATCGGTACAAAATTGCAGGGGAGGAAAAAGAACGCGCAGGTTGTATGGCTGAGCGGCGGCTTTGAGATGTTGCCGTAAGCCGCTGTTGGCAGCAACCCCACCACCAACGACGATCGTATTCAGTCCATAATCGAGGGCACAGGCGATCGTACGTTTGGTTAAGGCTTTGGCAACGGTCTCCTGAAAGCTAGCAGCAATGTCGTCTACAGGGAGCAATTCAGTTTCCTGTTCGAGCTTTTGGGTGAGCCTGAGTACGGCTGTTTTTAAGCCGCTAAAACTGGAATCGTAGCGATGAAAGCCGCCTGTCGGTAATGAGACTTGTCCTTCTGGTAACGGAAAGGCTTTGGGGTTGCCTTGTTGAGCGAGGCGATCGATCACGGGGCCACCGGGATAGCCCAGGTTCATTAATCGTGCCACTTTATCAAAGGCTTCGCCGACAGCATCATCGCGGGTTTGTCCTAACGTTTCGTAGTAACCACAATCTTTGACGTAAATCAGGCTTGTGTGACCACCGGAGACGAGTAAACACAGAAAAGGGGGCTGTAAATCACTTGCAGTTAAGTAAGAAGCGTAGATGTGTCCTTCGAGGTGATGCACGCCAATGAGCGGCTTTTGGTGCAGCAGTGCTAGCGTTTTAGCGGTGGTTAGCCCGACGAGCAAGGCACCCACCAAACCGGGCGTGCAGGTAGCGGCAATCCCATCAACGCCAGCCCAATCGAGGGCAGCATCTTGAAGCGCTTGGTCGATCGCGGCATTAACAATTTCCACATGCTGTCGCGATGCCACTTCAGGCACGATGCCACCATAGGGCTGATGAACTGCAATCTGAGACGAAACAACACTACTTAAAACTTCACGATCGTTGACGATCGCCACGGCTGTTTCGTCACAACTTGTTTCAATCGCCAAAACCGTCACCATTTGCTGGTACCTTTTTGAAGGTATAAACTGCCTCTTGTAGCTTAGACTGCATCAGGGGTCGCTTCAAACGGCACGATGCTATCTCTAGTAAACCGACCGTTGCAAGACCTCTAACCTGTTTGACCAAGCGGTTTGTGCGAAAAGATTTGTGTTTTGTTTTGTGCGTTTTGTAATTTTAAAGAAGGGAAACAATTCCATGCAACGGTTGTTTGCTCTAGTGCTCGTCGTAATGCTCTGGTTCGGGTTTGTCTCCATCCCGCCAGCTCAGGCTTCTAACCTAACACCTTGTAAAGATTCTGCTGCGTTTGCCCAGCGAGCGAAGGATTCAGTCAGTGCGACCGCAAAACAGCGGTTCGACTTTTACGCTAATTCTGGCGTTCTGTGTGGCGAAGAAGGACTACCTCACCTAGTGGTTGATCCAACCGCCGCTCATGCAGGTGAATTCGCTATTCCAAGTATTCTTTTCCTCTACATTGCTGGCTGGATTGGTTGGGTCGGTCGTGCTTACCTCCAAGCAGTCAAGAAAGGCTCGTCTCCTGAACAAGATGAAATTATCATCAACGTTCCACTGGCGCTGAAATATGCGCTCTCTGGTTTTGCTTGGCCTTTGGCAGCAATCAAGGAGTTTACGACGGGTGAACTGACCGCGAAAGATGACGAAATTCCCGTTTCTGTTCGCTAGTTTAGCCTCTCTGTTTGGACATGAAAAGGGAGTGACGCATTCGGTAACCGTTCGATCGGTGCAATTTGCGTCCTTCACCTCATCGCCAATGTTCGCAGCGAAGTGGTCGTAAATTGAGAGTCGAATTTTCAGTCTTCAGGAGAACACTTTATGCAGTATTTCATCAAGTATCTTTCAACCGCTCCTGTGATCCTGACCGCATGGTTGGTGATTACCGCAGGCATTCTCATTGAGTTCAATCGCTTCTTCCCAGACTTATTGTTCCACCCGATGCCATAAGCAGTCTATGGAACGATCGTGCATGGATCTAAAGTCTATGTCGATCAAAACAGAGGGTGCGATCGCCGACGATCGCACCCTCTGTTTTAGGCGTAACCAGAAGCTAGCTGCTCGAAAAACAAATGCATGCAGCACAACACACCGGGATGATACTTCGGTCTAAAATTTGGAGTAGTAATCTTTGAGTGAGCAACACCTGACTTTGATAGGATCGTTGCGATCGCTAGGGGAGTGAGAAGACTGATGACAACCCGTAAGCCTGAGCAGCAGGCAAGCAGTAGCAAGCCAACACCATTGAGTCAACGGGCGGCGATCGCACCCAAAAGTGCCGTCATACCCTCTTTAGCACCCCAATTTGCTTATGCTGCTGGCGATCCACAGGAGGGCAATCTGGCAACACCTATCAATAGTTCCAGGCTCACCCGGTGGTTCATCAATCAGCTCCCTGCCTATCGTTCAGGAGTATCTCCGTTTCAACGAGGGCTACAGATTGGCCTTTCACACGGGTTTTGGCTTTTAGGGCCGTTCGTGGCATTGGGGCCTTTGCGCGATACAGGGTTAGCAATCTTTGCAGGGCTGCTTTCGACGATTGGGGTAATTATCATTGCAGTGCTAGCGCTCTCGGTTTATGCCGAAAGTTCGCCTCCACCCCCGATCGCAACACTCACGACACCCCAGCCGCCTTCTGAGTTGGGTAAGCCTCAAGGCTGGCAGGAACTTGCTCACGGTTTTCTATTTGGTGGCCTTAGTGGGGCTGTTTTTGCTGCCGTCTTACTGCTGGTTTACAGACTATAAGCCTGAGAGTGAGCCAATAATTACGCAGTTTGACCAAAACCTCGGAGGTTTAAGCCACTACGTGAGTCCCGCTGCCGATGCTTGGTAAAACTTCCGAGGTTTGCGATCAAGTCGATCGAGCTAGCAGGCGGCTGTAGCAAATAATGTTTCCTCAATGCGATCGAGCGCTTTAGCAAAATCATCGTTGACTATGCAAATATCAAACTCATCAGCGGCTTCAATCTCAGTCCGGGCGCTTTGAAGGCGACGAGCGATCGCGTCCTCACTATCTTGCGCTCGACTCCGAATGCGGTATTCCAACTCTAGCAAAGATGGCGGCAGGATAAAGATTTGCCGCGCATCAGGAAAGGTTTTGCGGATTTGGCGTGCGCCTTGCAGTTCAATTTCTAAAATGACCCGCCTACCATCACGAATTTGTTCTTCAACGGCGTGGCGAGGGGTGCCGTAGAGATTGCCCGCAAACTCTGCCCATTCCAGCAACTCACCATTGCTAGCCATCCGCTCAAACGCGGTACGGGTGACAAAGTAGTAATTTTTGCCATCGATTTCGCCAGGACGAGGCGATCGCGTGGTCACTGACACGGAAAGATACAAATCTGGATGACGCTGAATGAGCGATCGCAGGAGCGTACCCTTGCCAACTCCACTGGGTCCTGTCAACACAATCAATGCGCCCATATAGCTTTCCATACTCTCAGTGACAATAAACGTCAGTAGCAATGATGACCATCAACCGCTAAGTTAATAATTCTTTATTTTCAACTACAGATCATATTCTGGCAACACATCCGTAAAGTTTTAAATACTGGTCACAAAGGCGAGCCGTCTTTGAGCATTGAGAAAGGCTACTGGGCAGATGCCTAATAAAACGGTGGTCTAGCTTCAGACCCCTGTGCTTGTGACTTATTCACTATGAGTGTCTTTACTTACAATGAATCGATTGGCGACCGTCTCTGGTTGAATGGCTGACAGAATAACATGCCCAGAGTCTGTGATGATCACGGCTCGTGTTCGACGACCATAGGTGGCATCAATCAACTGCTTGCTGTCGCGCGCGTCACTGATGATACGCTTGATGGGTGCGGATTCTGGGCTTACGATGGCAATTACCCTGCTTGCAGAGACGATATTGCCAAACCCGATATTGATGAGCTTAATGTCCATAAGGACTAAAGTCAGGGGTAGGAGGGCAAATGATCGCAACCTAGTCTTCTATCCTAGTTCACAAAAAAAGTGCGTCACCAGGTCAAATTGCTGAAAGTTGATTGGCTCGATCGCCTCCTTCCGTCAGGTTTACGTTCCCCCTTACACCTCACCTCTCTTGCAACCCGTTGATTTTACTGCCCTCACTGCGATCGGCGCAGAACTGCGAGCCGCATGGTTGCCTGCCCGTTTAGAACAGGTTTACCAGCGCGATCGTCATACCGTGTATTTGGGCTTACGCACCTTCAAGCAACGTGCCTGGTTATTGCTTTCCTGGCATCCTCAGGCGGCACGGCTATGTATCAGCAGTGCTCCACCACGGACTCCCGATACCTTTACCTTTAGCCAGCAGTTGAAGCATCAGTTAGGCAACCTGGCTCTCGTGTCGATCGCGCCGATCGCACCGTGGGAACGTGTTCTTGATCTCCAATTTGCACAGCGTCCGGGAGAGCCAGCGCTATGGCATCTCTATGTCGAAGTGATGGGGAAGTACAGCAATGTGGTGCTGGCGAATCAGGATCACCAGATTGTAACCGCCGCCCATCAGGTCAGCGCTCAACAATCGAGCGTGCGCCCTATTCAAACAGGAGATCCCTACGAACTGCCCCCACCCCTGACCGATTCCACACCGACCTTGACTGAACCGTTCGATCGCTGGCAGGAGCGGGTGGGCCTCGTCCCTGGCCCTCTACGACGCACATTGCAGAAGACCTATCGAGGGCTGAGTTCGGCGCTGACCCTATCGCTGCTTCAGGCTGCAGAGCTTAGCCCAGAGCAATCTACCACCAGCCTCAGCGCCGACGATTGGCAACGGTTGTTCCAGCACTGGCAAGAGTGGCTGCAAGCGTTGACCAATGAGACCTTTCAACCCGGATGGACGACTGATGGCTACACGGTGCTGGGGTGGGGCATGACACAAACCGTCGATTGCGTCCAGTCCCTCATCGATCGTTACTACACTCAACAGCTAGAACAGCAAGCATTTGTTCAACTCCGTCACCAACTTACGCAGAAACTCCACACCATTCTGGCAAAGCTGCGCGTGAAAGCAACTGTCTTTCAAACGCGGTTGGAGCAGTCGGATGGAGCCGATCGCTATCGTGAGCAAGCTGACCTGCTGATGGCGAATCTGCATCACTGGCAGTCCGGCATGACAACCATTACGTTACCCGACTTTACGACTGAGCAGCCTGTCACCATTCCCCTTAACCCCGAAAAGAATGCCGTCCAAAATGCACAAGCGTTCTATAAGCACCATCAAAAGCTGAAGCGCGCCCGGAACGCGATCGCGCCGTTGCTGACAGACGTCAATGCCGAAATTCACTATTTAGAGCAAGTCGAAGCGGCGATCGTGGAACTGGATACTTACCAGATGGCTGAAGACCTGAACACTTTGGATGAAATTCGTGATGAGCTGATTCAACAGCAGTATTTGCATGACCCAGAGTACCGCAACGCGAACCTGACGCCAAAAGATACGCAAAGCCATCCCTACCGCTATACAACACCCAATGGACTTGAGGTGCTTGTGGGGCGAAATAACCGTCAGAACGATCAACTCACGTTCCGAACGGCGGGAGACTACGACCTGTGGTTTCATACGCAGGAAATTCCCGGTAGCCACGTCTTGCTGCGCTTAAAGCCAGGGATGGTACCAGATGCGATCGATCTGCAGTGTGCGGCGAACCTGGCAGCATACTACAGCCGTGCGCGTCAAAGTGAGCAGGTGTCTGTTATCTACACGGAACCGAAGTATGTCTACAAACCCAAAGGTGCTAAGCCAGGGATGACCGTTTACAAACACGAGCGAACTCTCTGGGCACAGCCTCGTCTGGGAGAACACGGTAGGCAGCCAGGTAAGACGTGAGGAGTGAGGAGCGAAACGCCAAGAGAAGTTGTGCTTTGGAGCTTTGAGCCTTCCCCTCCCAGATGTAGAAGCTAACATTATCGATCACACCACCTTATGGAAGGTTTAAAGTCAGAAAACGTGAATTTTTATAAAAAAATGTTTGTGTATCTTGCTACAATGAAGCCGAAACGAGGGAATACTAAAAATTAGTAACCCGCTGTACGTTTGGGAACGCGCAGCTTGTTTCCTCCAATTCGAGAGAGCAACGTATTCGATTGTTGGACCAGCCCTTGCGCTGGTCTTTTTTTATGGCACTAGAATCAGGCTGCTTCATAATCCCAAGTTGATTTTCAAATGCCCTACACGGCTGGTTTGAGCAATCAGAAGTCAGAAGGCGTTATAACTCTTGGCTGCTGACGCTTGGCTTCTAACTCCATGCCCAAGCCATCTGCCACCAGCACTCATTAAAACGGTATAACCAGTGGCGATCGCCGCTGTAGTTTATAGTGACACCAGGCCAATAGAGTTCAGTCTTTAAACAGAGTGCAGGTGAGCGGCTGTGGCATTGAAGTATGCGCTGGTGCATGAATGGCTCACGCCACTAGCAACCGGTGGTTCCGAACTGGTTGTGCAGGAGATTCTTAAGGGTGTGGATGCCGATGTCTATACACTCATTGACTTTGAATCGACGAACCCTGAGAGCTACCTCTTTAAACGCACGATCGGCACCACGTTTTTACAGCACTTTCCCTTCGCCCGTAAGGGTGTGCAGAAGTATTTACCCTTCTTGCCGCTGGCGATCGAGCAGCTTGATCTACGAGGCTACGATGTCATTCTTTCGTCCTCTCATGCCGTTGCTAAAGGCGTTTTAACCAGCGCGAATCAATTACACGTGTGCTATTGTCATGCACCCATGCGCTACGCGTGGGATATGACCTTTGACTATTTACGCAGCAGTACTGCTGGCAGGGGCATGCAGGGATGGCTCACCCGGTATCTGCTCCACGGATTGCGCCAATGGGATGTACTGTCGGCAAATCGGGTCGATTATTTCATTGCCAACTCGCACCATACAGCGCGGCGGATCTGGCGTTGCTACCGCCGTCCTGCTGAGGTCATCTATCCACCTGTAAATACTGAGAGATTTGGCTTTCAGCCGCAAAAGCAGGATTTTTACGTGACCATTTCGCGCTTGGTAAGCTACAAAAAAATTTCGCTTATTGTCAAAGCGTTTAACCAGTTGGGCTACCCCTTAGTTGTGATTGGTGAAGGGCCAGAACTTAAGCAAATTCAGCAGCTTGCTCGATCGAATGTGCAGGTGCTGGGCTGGCAGGCCGATGCGGTTGTTGAGCAATATGTGGCGCAGGCAAAAGCGTTTGTTTACGCGGCTTTTGAGGATTTCGGCATTGCGCCTGTAGAGGCCCAAGCCTGTGGCACTCCCGTCATTGCCTATGGGCTTGGGGGAACTTTGGAGACGGTGCGGGATGTCAAACAATATGGTGAGACAGGTACAGGCTTGCTGTTTTATGAGCAGACGGAGTCGGCAATCGTAAATGCCGTACAAACGTTTGAAACGTATCAAAAAATACTAAACCCAGAAGTCATCCGATCGCACGCGCTCTCCTTTAGCCCTAGTGTTTTTCAAGAGCGTTATCAACGCTTTCTGGAACGCTGTTACAAGGAATTTCAGGAACGCATCTCACCTTAAAGCGAAACAACAAGCGGTAGAAAGCAGAAGCAAGCAAAACGCTTACAGGCTGGGCTGTCGCTATCTTATTTGATGCTTGATTGATGCTGCTCTTCAGTTTGTAATGCGATCGTCTATTTTTGCGATCGTGCCAGTTTTTCAACTGAATTAGCGGCAAAAACTATGTAGATAGGGTGAGTGGCTTTATGATGAGGAGTGTGTGGTGTGGATGTGTGAAGGAGTAAAATGACTGCCGAAAGCCAATTAATCTCTGGCAAAACAATTCGTGCATTCTTAAAACGTGGGTTTGTGCCACTGTTTGAGTATGCCTTGGATGGAGCGTTTGCTAAACGGCTGTTTGATGTTGCATTTTCCCTGACGATTCTGATCGTGTTTGCCCCGGTTTACCTGCTGCTGATTGTTCTCATTGCGCTTAGCTCTCGTGGCCCCATCTTTTACATTCAAAAGCGCGTTGGCAGGAACTATAAACCTTTCGGCTGTATCAAATTCAGAACGATGGTGCGAAATGCCGATGAGGTACTGATGGAAATGATGGAAACCTCGCCAGGTTTGCGTCAGGAGTTCAAAAGCAATTTTAAGCTGCGTCGTGACCCCCGCATTACTCGTATCGGGCGCTTTTTGCGCATTACGAGTCTGGACGAATTTCCGCAGTTCCTGAACGTGCTGAAGGGCGACATGAGTGTAGTAGGTCCTCGTCCAGTAGTCACGGAAGAGCTGGAACGATACGGCAACGCTGCCGATCGGGTGTTCAGCATTCGACCAGGTATCACTGGATTGTGGCAAGTCTCAGGACGGAATGATATTCCGTATCCTAGACGGGTTCAGATCGATGTCTACTACGTCAATTTCCGCAGCTTTTTAATGGACTTGTGGATTGTCTCTAGAACGATCGGCGTCATTCTTTTCCCAAAAGACAATGGAGCCTACTGATCATTGAGAGTCTGAATCACTAAGAGCCTAAAGGTATCTCAGTGCGTTGGCGTTGGCGATGATCTCGCTACCGCAAGCAACTTTGTGACTGTCAAACTTAAAGTAGAGGCACCATAGAGCTCATTAGTGAACGCTGTTTAAATGCCGTTTTCAACTGCCTTCAAATCGATCGCGCTCCTGCTGACCCCCAAGCGGTTAGCCATTCTTGAGGCTATTCTGATTGGTTTGGTCGCGGCACTGGCAGCCGTGCTCTTGAAGCAGAGCATTCATTGGTTAGGCGGTTGGCGGCTTAAAGAAGCGCTCATACTTCCTGTATGGCTGCTGATACCAACGCTCGGGCTAGGCGGGGGTCTTTTAGTCGGTTTTTTGGTCAACCGTGTAGCACCGGAGGCGTTTGGGAGTGGCGTGCCGCAAGTGAAGGCAGCGTTAGCGTACTTGCCGATTCCACTCAACTTGCGCGTTGCGGTGGTTAAGTTAGTGAGTACAACGCTTGCTCTGGGTTCTGGGTTTGCATTGGGGCGCGAGGGGCCTACTATTCAAATTGGGGCCGCGCTGGCAGCCCAGTTGAGCCGCTGGGTGCCTGCATCGCCTGAGCATCAGCGTCAACTGATTGCCGCAGGAGCCGCTGCGGGGTTAGCGGCTAGTTTTGATGCACCGATCGCAGGTGTAATGTTTGTCATCGAAGAGTTGCTCCAGGACTTCTCTCATCTGACCCTGGGTACTGCCATTCTGGCCTCGTTTATTGGTGGGGTGACCTCTCGTGTTTTAGCAGGACCAAACCTGCATTTGGGCGTTAACCCGCTGAACTACCACACCAGCTTTTCGCTGCTAGAAATTCCTTTTTTTCTGGTGTTGGGTTTACTGACAGGGGTTTTGTCCACGGTGTTTAATCACGGCATTCTAAATAGCATTCGATGGAGCCGACGCCACTTGCGGATCAGCCCGATGTGGCGGATTGGGCTGGCAGGTCTAGTAACGGGAACTGCGATCGCCTTTTTGCCTGTATCCTTTCGAGATAGCTATACGCTGGAGGTCTTTCTTACCAGTGGTCAGGCAGATTGGCGCATGGCTGCTTTTGCCTTCGTGGTGCAGTTTGGCTTGACGATGGTTGCCTGTGGGGTAGAGGTGCCAGGGGGGTTGTTTGTACCTAGCATGATTTTGGGTGCTTCTCTGGGGCATCTGGTGGGTTTAGCGAATCACGCTGTACTGGGTGGTGATCCCGTACTTTATGCTCTAGCAGGAATGGGTGCCTTTTTGGGAGCATCCGCTAGAGTCCCGATTACGGCGATCGTCATCGTCTTTGAAATCACCACAAACTTCGATTTGGTGCTGCCGTTGATGATCAGCGCGGTGACGGCTTATTTAATTGCAGAGCGGCTGTTTCCAGAATCGATCTATACACATTTGCTAGAGCTAAAGGGCCTTCACATTGAACCAGCCGTTGTACAGGATGGTCTTTGGGCAAGGTTGACAGCGGCTGATGTGATGCAGCAGAAAGTCGAAACCCTGAGCAGTCAGATGACGTTAGATGAAGTCGTACAAGCCTTTGCGCGATCGCACCATCGCGGCTTTCCGGTCGTGGATGACAGTCGGTTAGTGGGCATTGTCACCCTAACCGACTTAGACAAAGTGACGCAGCGACAGCTTCCTGGTACGGCTGTGCTGAAAGAGATTATGACCCCGCAACCTATTACCGTCAGCCCTCCCGATACGCTGAGCCACGTGCTTTACCTCCTGTCGCGCTATAAGCTGTCTCGTCTGCCAGTCACTGACCACCGCAAACTGGTTGGGATTATTACCCGCAGCGACATTCTACGGGCTGAGTCTGACCAGCTACGCGGAGGCGATCGCCTGGGTTCACGGGTAGAACCGTCTTACGTCGTCTATCAAACGCGTGCACCCGCCACGGGTCGAGGTCGCATCCTGTTGCCGCTCAGCAATCCTCAAACGGCAACGCGAATGCTCAAGCTTGCCTTTGCGATTGCACAGGAGCGTCATTACGAAGTTGAGTGTTTGCAGGTGATTCCTGTACCGCGTCACAGTTCGCCAGCCGAAGTGCCTGTAAACACAACCTTAAGTCGTCGCCTCTTGAAACAAGCCGTCAGGCAAGGGATGGCGAACCGCGTTCCGGTGCATACCCAAATCCGAGCAGCTCAAAGCATTGATCAGGCGATTCTAGAGACGATTGCCGATCGCCACATCGATCTGCTGCTGATGGGCTGGAAAGGCAAGACCTCTACACCTGGCCGCATCTTTGGCGATGTAGTCGATACGATGATTCGGCAAGCCAGTTGCGACGTTGTGCTCGTAAAACTCACGGAAAGCTATGTCACCACTCCAGTACACAGCTCAGATACAGCCTTACCCAATGAAGACAAAGATCATACTCCAGCCTTAAATCGCTGGCTACTGCCGCTGGCGGGTGGCCCCAATTCGCAACATGCACTTAAGCTGCTGCCAGCCCTGGTAACTCTCAGTCAGAAGCCTGAAATTCGCCTCTGCCAAGTCTTTCCGCCCTCTAAAAGCCAGCCTAGCGAGGACTTGCTAGAAGAAGACGCGCGGTTTCTCCGGCAGCGGCTGCAAACCAATGTGGTCACGCTACCTGTCTGTGCAAATTCTGTTTCAGATGCCGTAGTTGATATGGCTCAGAAGGATCAGTGCGATGTGATTGTGCTGGGTGCCAGCCGGGAAGGCATGCTCCAACAAGCCATTCAAGGAAATATTCCTGAAATCATTGCTCGCGATTGTGACTGCACTGTAATTCTGGTCAGAAAAGCTATCGTTACTGGAACTTAGCGCCTACTCGGAAGGAGAAACCGTCGTTTAAAGGCCCGTTTCAAGCAATGCGATCGCGCGCAGCAGCCAATCTCCATGAACCCATACCCAAAACAGCTCATTACATCCAAAGCGCTTTAATCCCTTTCGTTGGCAGAGACTCAGTGGACAAAGGAGAGCCTAATCCACAGGGCGTAGTGCAATTAAAGCTAGATTCGGCGGTGGCTCGATCATCCACTATCTGAGCATTTGTCACAGTCTCAGGGCATCGATCCTCTGCTGAAGCATCTGTCTGTGCCGATTCCTGCATGGCAACAAGGGTTTTTTGTTGCCAAACCATAATATCCTCAAAACTTTTCCACGTGGGAGAAAACGGTGGGATCGCCACACTGCAAGCTGTCCACTCACCCTGAACGGCTACGTTAAGCTGCTGGCAATGCCCTCCACGTCGTCCTTCCGGCTCATAGTAACGACAGCGCCGACAAACGGACGTTTGAGAATGAGAGGTTTTCATAAAAGGAGAGATCTGAAAATGTTATTAAACTCATTCTGAAGTCAACCATTTCTCTAAACTTGGACTTTAAAGCTCTAAAGACTTGATGCTGCGCCTATTTAAGCGATCTGAAGCACAAACAGTCTTTTAGATTGTCTTCATTTTTATGAAATCAAGAGCAACATCTTTAACAGTGGCTTCGCACCAAATGCTTTACAGAGGTCTGTATTGGCCGCAAAAAATGCAGGGATCAAGCCAATTCGCCTTTAGTGTTCTACTTTAAGCAGCAGGTTGCTTGACTACATTAACGAGGCAAACCGTCAGTTAACTACCATAAATCCGAGAACTTGTCATCTGCTTTAAGAGGATGACAGAAAAGTTTCAAAGACTCTTCATTGCCCACTCAATCCTCCAATGCTAGAAGGCTTAAACGTTAAGATGCCCCTGGCATTAAGGGTTAAAGGTGCGGTTTGAGCAGGCACTTATAGCGTTTGAGACATCCTCTAACTGCAACAAAGCTTGATTTAATCTGCTGCAAAAAGCGCAGCCCCGGTTCAAGAAACCGCCTTCGCCAACAGAACCTTAACTAACATCTTGCACCACTTGCAACAAACGCCGTGCAATAGATTGTGGGCTAATGGTACTAAGTCCACCTCAGTGGACTGAAAGCCATCTAGGCGAATCGTTGGTCCACTACCCTTCGGGAAGGCAAAGCCTACAGTGAACTTGACGTACCCCTATTAGCTCGTTCGCAGCGCGTTTCCGTAGCTTTAGCTTCCCGCAGCATGATTTTTAGCTCAGGGTGAGTCAATGCGATCGCCGAGAAGCTTGGAAGATGCCTTCTTGAGAATGGTGCAAGCTCTAAGTTAACCAGGTTCTCTGAGTGATTTATCCATTCATTGTGAGTTAGAAAGGATTACGATGTTGGTGAGCGTTGACTCCTACCATTGTTTCGCTGCGCAAAGAGAGCACATTGACCAGCGCTTTAGTTCGCCAGGTGGCGAGGGGCACTGGCACCGAGGACAACAGGGCATATTTTCGGCACGCGATCGCATGAGAGCACGCCAATGCTGAAAGGCCAGCAGCGGATCGGTGAGTGTCTCAGGCCGTTGCGGCCCAACCGACCGAGTTGTCTTAGCTACACGGCTGGGGTGCTGCTGCCAGAGTTGGGCTTGTAAATCAGTGTTGAACGTCGATCGAGGGGATTCTTGCCATTGCGCGCTGGAAAACCGAATATCAACCAGAGACAACGAAAGAATGGCATTCAGCTTGGTCAAAATACGTTGACGCTCAAACACCAAATTTTGGGACCAGGCAGAGCTTGACGTTGCCACTCGCAGCACGTCGTTGTAGATCGAGAGTGGCCGTGTCTGCACAGCGACAATTGGGCCAACCGCTTCAACCCAGGCTCGGAGCAGCCGCTGGGACTGATGCTGGCCGTGTGATCGGTAGCGATCGTCCAACTGACCCAGAACGTGATCGATAGATTTAAAGGACATAGCATCAATAAAACCATGAAAGAGGTGCAGGAGCGCGTAAAAAAGTGTATAACGTTAGCTCAGCATCTGGCTCAAAAAATGGTCGATCAGTAATGCTGGACGGCAAAGCATCTACTACTATTTAAGGGCAGGTTTAGTCAGGCATGTTGCCCCGCGAGTCAGTGATGACAAACGGCTACACCACGGCAAGCTTAGTCCGCTGGTTTAAAATTCAGTTTATTGAGTTCGCGATCGTCAAGCGGTTCCGCTTCACACACCAGGTTTAATCAGCGTCTTCGTAGGAGGTGCGTAATGCGTCAAAGTTCCAGAGTCGAACCATCGAACCCATCATCTCCAGTCGTTGGGCTGCATCCCCTGCTTAGTCACGCTTTGGCGAATTTAGATATTCAGCTAGAAGATGAGTTAGTGCGGTATAGACGGCAGCGAACCGGGGTCAAACGCACAGCATCTCAGGCTGGCCGCAAACAGCCCCTGCAGCAGCTTGATTTAATTGCAGTGGCAGCAACGGGCACCCAAACTGATGTGGCCCCTCAGCCCGCACCAGCACTGGAAGAACGCCTAGCTGGTGTCGCTAAGCCACCGATCGCGCCAGATGCCTATAAGCCCATACCTGCATTCACCGCTCAATCACAACCGCTGGAAGCACCGATCGCTGTAAGGACAGGCGACCACCCACTGGCTCACCCCAATGCGGCCGAAACCGCCGCACGAGCCGCAGATGCAGACAATGTGCATGCCCTCGCTCAAGCAAATGCTCGTAACCTGGACGATTATCTAGAATCTTCGGAGGAGTTGCTTCGCAGTCTTGCCGATGAGCAGGCCGAAGTTCAGGCCGAGCGAAGCTTCATGCAAAGCTTACTCACCCCACTGGGGTTAGGTTCAATGCTGCTGCTGCTGCTCTCTAGCGCGATGTTTGGCTACGTTATTATGAATCCTTCGAGCCTCAGTTGGCTAGCCGTGCAGCATCGTGGCACCGATTCATCTCCAGGGCAGACTACAGGCACAGCAGCCATAGCACCTCAACCAGATTTAGCCAAGCGTGAACTTCCAGAGCTGAACTTAAACAATCTCGGCACTGTGAACGTTAGCCCTGGCACTGCTGCTTCGCCCAGATCAGTTAAACCTAGCAACAAACCAGCGATCGCAACGGCCAAACCATTAGGCAGCAGTCCATCCACCGCCAATCAACCCAACATTGGTCAGTCCAGCAACGAAGCCTCGTCCACACCAGCCCAAGCGCCCATCGCAACCGCGCCATCTAGCCCTAGCAGACCCTCTTCTATGCTGCCTGCAAGACCACAGCAAGCCGCTATTCCCCGGTTACTCCCCAGCAGAGCACCGGCCCTCCCTAGCCGTCCGGCTCCTAGCAGTGCACCAGCAAGTAATGGCGATTCAAGCTCCTACCAATACAAAGTAGGTATTCCCTTTGAAAACGACCAAACCCTGGAAAATGCCCGCAAAGTCGTGCCTGATGCCTTTGTGCGCACCCTACCCGACGGCAGAACGATCGTTCAGGTTGGTGCAGCCCGCAGCGAGTCTGAAGTGAAGTCGAGTATCGAAGGACTCCGCGATCGGGGACTCCCATCTGCCGAAGTCTATAAACGGTAGGACGTAGGAACCGAAAAGGTACGGTAGGATTGAAGGACGTTTTCAGTTCAAGGTGAGAGCTTTTGAGCTTGGCGGCCTCACTGAAGCTTGAAAACGTCGCTGAGTCAGACTCAAAACTCAACTTGAACGATCTTCAACCTTGACCTATCACCGGAGAGCATCATGGGACTTTTCGATCGAATCATGCGGGTGATTCGTGCCAACCTAAACAGCTTGGTGAGCGGTGCTGAAGATCCAGAGAAAATTCTGGAACAAGCGGTGATGGATATGCAGGAGGAGTTAATCCAACTGCGGCAGGCTGTCGCGCAGGCGATCGCGACCCAAAAGCGCACCGAGCGACAGTGTTCTCAGGCGCAAACGACGGCAGATGAATGGTATCGTCGGGCGCAACTGGCACTGCAAAAAGGCGATGAAGGCTTGGCACGCGAAGCCCTCACGCGCCGCAAATCCTACCAGGATACCGCTGAGGCTATGCGATCGCAGATTGAGCAGCAGTCCACCATCGTGACGCAACTCCGGCAAAACATGATGAAACTGGAAAGCAAAATCTCCGAGGCCAAAACCAAGAAAGATTTGTATATTGCCAGAGCGCGATCAGCGAAAGCCTCTCAGCAAATTAACGATATGATGGGGCGGGTAGGCACTGGAGGCGCGATCGCAGCTTTTGAGCGCATGGAAGAAAAAGTGTTGCAGCTCGAAGCCCAATCCGAAGCCGTCGCTGAACTAGGGACTGACGATCTGGAGAAGCGCATTGCAGCCCTTGGTGAAGCCGATGAAGTTGAAGCCGAACTCGCTGCCATGAGAAATCAGATGACAGGAGGCCCTTCAGCCGCACAGTTGCCAGGCGGCCCAACGCCAGCCAGCGACGCTGATCAAGAACTTGAAACACTACGTCAGCAAATTAGAGAACCTTAAGATTAGCGGCAATTAGCTGGCAGAGCGGTTGTGCTCTAGAGGCTGTCATCAATTACTCATACACATGACTTGCAGCAAGGGTTCCAGCCCCTAGCCTTGTTTATGAGGACGGGCGCGGTAAGGCTAATACTCAAGGTTTTTGAGCTTCATTAATGACGCGCCCTGAGTGTTTGATCAATATCGCATCTTACAGGCGCTTAAACGATCGTGTGTCAACCCACTCTGTTATGGGCATCCTAAAGGCAGATTAGTGCTGAAGGAAAGGGAATGCACATGGTGGCAGTGAGTACAAAGTATCGGTTGGTGACGAGAAGTGACTTTGATGGGCTTGTCTGTGCCGTTCTACTGAAGGAACTGGACATTATTGACGACATCAAATTTGTCCATCCCAAAGATATGCAAGACGGCAAAATTGAGATTACAGAAAACGACATTACAACCAATCTGCCCTACGTTGAAACGGCGCACTTAGTCTTTGATCATCACTCTAGCGAAACAATCCGCAATCAACGTCCCAAGCAAAACTACATTATCGATCCCAACGCCCCCTCTGCCGCTAGAGTTGTCTATGAACATTTTGGTGGGCAGCAGCAATTTCCCAACCTTTCAACGCAGATGATGACCGCTGTTGATAAGGCAGATTCAGCTCAATTTTCAGCAGAAGAAATCCTTAATCCAACGGATTGGACATTACTGAATTTTTTGATGGATGCCAGGACAGGGCTAGGACGTTTCAAAGAATTTCGAGTCTCAAACTACACCTTAATGATGCAGTTGATTGAAAGCTGTAAAACGCAGTCGATCAACGAAATTCTTGCCTTACCCGATGTCCAAGAACGAGTCAATTTGTACTTTGAACAAGAATCCCGCTTCAAGGCACAAATTCAAGCCTGTGCCACCGTGCATAATAATCTCGTTGTCCTTGATCTACGGAACGAGGAAGTCATTTACGCAGGCAATCGCTTCATGATCTATGCCCTTTTTCCACAATGCAATATCTCGATTCATCTGATGTGGGGACGTCAACAGCAAAACACTGTGTTTGCGACCGGAAAATCCATTTTCAACCGCACTTCCAACACCAACATTGGTGCACTCATGCTGAAGTATGGCGGCGGCGGACATGCAAACGCAGGCACCTGCCAAGTAGACAATGATCAGGCAGAAGACACGCTAAAAGAGCTGGTGGCTCAAATTACAGCAGACGGCTAACCAGATTAACTCTTTAGCGTCGGGACATCACTCGCGATCGACGACTCTTTCAATGTTCCTTCTGCATGAGAAGAGTCAAGATGCGCGATCGCGTCTGGCGTACGCGTGGGTATGCCATCACCCTTGTTTGGCGGACTCTCTGAATGGCTGTGCAACCGTGCTGCCAATGCGCCTCTAGACGAACGCACGGCAACGAGAATATCTTTCACGACGACAGCGCTGGGTACGGCGACGATCACACCCAACAGCCCACCCACACGAGCACCTGTCAAAATGGAAACAAAGATCCAGACGGGGTTCAGCCCTGTAACGCTGCCTAAAACGCGCGGTGCCACCAGATTTTCTAAGATCTGCTGCACAATCAGCGAGGCAGCTAGCACCTTTACGCCCAGGCCAATATCACGCAAGGCAACGAGCAACGTGACGAGCGCAATGCCTACAGAACCGCCAAAGGGGACAAGCGCCATCGTGCCGATCGTCAACCCAAACAGCAACCCAAACGGCACTGCCAACCATAAGAAGATCAGGGTCAGAATCGACCCCATACAGGTTGAGAGAATAAACTGGCTCAAAAAGTAGTTTTGAAAGCTGAGTCGCAGCGTTTCCGAAAACGGCTTTTGGACTTTAATTGGCAACCATCCAACCAGGCTATCCCAAAGCAAGTCGCCATTTTGTAAGAGATAAAACGTCAGTACCAGGGTTAGCAGCACATCCAAAAGGCTGGTCACCGTAAAAACAGCCACGCTCAATGCCTGAGCCGCAATGAGTTGCAGTTGGCTCTTGAGGCGATCGTTCACCTGTTCCGCAAGCAGGCTTAAATCAAGCGGCAAGTTTGTACCCTCAAGCTGCTGGTTTAACAGAGTAAGCTGTCGTTGCCCAGAGTCAAACCATTCTGGTAGTCGTGCGACCAACTGACGAGCCTGATCCAACGCACTTGGCAGCAGCGTAATGCCACCCGCCAGCAAGATCGATAGCGCCAGCAAGAAAACCACGATCGCCGCTCTCCCACGGGGCATACCCTGTCGCTGCATCACGCTGACAGGATAGTTGAGAAGAAAAGCAATGAGCGACGCTGCTACCAGAATGACAATCAAAGAATGGAAGTAATCTGCGATCGCCGAAACCGCCCAACCATTCAGCACCAGTAGTGGAGCGGCCAACATCACTAGCAGCGCCTTTGCCACAGGGGACAAGGTTTCCCACCACAGCCGCAAACGCCCTTTATGCACATCATGAGCTTCAGTTTGGTGTTCCGACATGGGCACCCGTTGTTCTTGACCCTACAGCTTCTACCCTACACCCTGCTCTCTACTGGCACCCCTACCGATAGTTAGTAAATTGCAGCGCGACAGGTAGTTCTTCCTGCTTCAAGCGTTGCATGACCGCCTGTAGGTCATCTTTTGACTTGGCGCTGACACGCACGGCATCGCCTTGAATGGATCCCTGCACTTTATTGAACTCATCTCGAATGAGCTTAGTAATTTTTTTCGCGATCTCCTGACTGATGCCCTTGCGCAAGGTGATTTCTTGTCGCACCCGGTTGCCACTCGATGATTCAACCTTGCCGTAGTCAAAAATCTTCAGCGACAGATTGCGCTTAGCCGCTTTCATTTGCAGCAGGGTATGAATCGCATCCAGGGTAAATTCGCTGTCAGTACTGACTGTAATCGTGGTTTCGCCCAGCTCAAGGGTTGTTTTGGTATCTTTAAGGTCGTAACGGCTCTGAATCTCTCGCGTGGTTTGATCGATCGCATTCACGAGTTCTTGTCGATCGAACTCACTTACGACATCAAAAGAAAAGGATGCAGCCATAGGGGGTTAGACTCTAATCGTTGGATTCAAACGTTGGATGCAAAACGTGCTGGATTTAAAGTGGGGTTTCGCTTGCTGCCTGAGTCCCTTAGTCTATAACCTACCGTCCATTGTCTCAAGTCCACCTCCAATCGTCGTGGCACTGATCGTCGCAGTACTTAAACAGACGTGTCCAAATTATCTGCCCACCGCTTGTCCCACCAGGGAACTCTGCCAAACTCTAAACGATGGCTAACACGTGCAGCAGTTTGTGTCAGCGGTTATGTTACCGTTTGCGGTTTACTGTGGTGGCAACAGCAACACTTAATCTTCTGGCCGTCGCACAAGCTGGAACATACACCGAGTCTTTACAACCTTCGCTATCAAGACGTTTGGCTACCAATCACAGCTAGCAATGGCAGTATTGAGCGGATTCATGGCTGGTGGATTCCAGCGGCACAAGCAAAGGCTCCAGTGCTACTGTACTTTCACCACAATGCCATCAATATTGGAGCCAACGTGAGTCAGGCTCAAAAATTCCAGCAGTTAGGCTGTTCAGTGTTGCTAATTGACTATCGCGGCTTTGGGCTAAGTGAAGGCAGCTTTCCAACAGAGTCACAACTGTATGAAGATGCTCAAGCGGCCTGGGTTTACTTGACGCGCGATCGCCAGGTGCCAGCAAAACAAATTTTTATTTATGGTCATTCAGTGGGTGGAGCCGTTGCCATTGACTTGGCTACCAAACATCCAGAGGCAGGCGCACTTATTGTGCAAAGCTCCTTCACTAGCCTACGCGATATGACTAAGCGTTTTGGGCTGTTCTGGGTGTTGCCGATTGACCTGATTTTGCGTCAGCGCTTTGATTCCTTACAGAAAATTAAATCACTCAGAATGCCACTTCTGATCATTCACGGTACGGCTGACCCACAAATTCCAGCCGCAATGGGCCAAGCGTTGTATGACGCTGCTCCTGATCCGAAGCAGATTCTGATCATTCCCAAAGCTGGGCATGACAACAATATGTCCGATCAGTACTACCAAGTGGTCAAGCAATTTATTGCAGCCATGTAGCAGACAACCAGTAAGCAAAAATTAAAGAGCTATGCTCCTCCGCAAGCGTGATGCTCAGCCTGATACTTCTTGCTACATTATTTGTAGTTTAGTGCCGATTTGCTTACACAAAAATGTGACAAATGTAAAGCATTTTCGCTTCGTTTGTCGCCGCAAACTGGTTTGAACGCTAAGCTAGAGACACAAAGCACTGACAGGAGTACCAGTCATGTTTAAGGCGATCGCCGCTTTCAGTACGGTGATGATTCTGACCAGCGCAGCCTTGCCGACATTTGCCCAAACCAAACCAATGGGTTCAGCCGCCGCTCTTGATGGTCTTCAAGAGCGGTCTGTGGCGAGACCTTCCTCAAACGCACCCGTTTCTTCCTCTCCTCAGCGAAGTACTGATGTTCCTGCTGGCAGTGAGAAAGGGTTTCAGTTAAACCAAAAGGTGCAGTTCGTCATCAGCCCAGAGCGCGGTACGAGTCAGGTTGGTGTTTACCCGGCCGACGACCCCTCGTCAGGCAATAGAGTGCAGGTGCTTTATCAGCTTAATCAGCAGTAAGTCCATTCTATACAGTGGTTCTTGATGGTTAAGCCCCAGTTCTTTGAGAACGGATATGGGGTTTAGGGCTTCGACGTGAGCGCTCAGCCGAATGGTGTTGGGTGTGGTGAACGCACGTAAAACGGCTGTAGGTGAAGCGTAAAACGCATTAAAAAGTGTGTTGCCTCTGGAATTGTGATCCACAGAGACAATGTGCTGTTGCCTACAATCTTTGCTTAATTTCACATGTCTTAACTTTGACCAAAGGCTCGGAAGTTTAAGCGAGTACGTTTGATGACGTGCCTGATATTTGATTAAAACCTCTGAGGTTTGCGTCAGTTCTATTTCAGCTTTTGCTTGATAAACGCAAGGATTTGCGTCATCTGTCGCTTCAGACCGTCAATTTCGGCCTGCATTTTGGCAATCTTTTCATTCAATGCCTGCACATCGTCTGAGGGGGCTGCCGCCGCCCCTGATGCTGCTGGAGCAGATGCGACCATTGCGGGACGACGCTTGGCTTTTGCCATAGCGGTTTTGATGGCATCAATGAGTTCCTTCTGGTCAAAGGGCTTCTGGACAAACTCGAAATACTCAAACGGCTCTTGAAGCTTTTCCGTCACTTCTTCCTTGCGGCCAGACATCAGTACTAGCGGAATGGCCTGCAAGTCTTGCTGGATCTGAATCTGCTGATACACCTCCCAACCGCTGAGCCGAGGCAGCAAGAAATCTAACATGATCAGGTTGGGACGCTCTTGGCGGATCAGGTTAAGCCCCTGAACGCCATCTTTTGCCTCCAGGACTTCAAAGTTACCCTTTGGCAACATGTCTCGAACCATGTTGCGGATGACGTTGCTGTCATCAATGACCAGGATCTTGTGACTTGCCACTACTGAACTCCTCTGGTAGAGACTGCAAGGTTAGCGAGTAAGGTGAAAGGTCGCATTGACGATGACACGGCTCAATCTCGCTGAGAGGATGAAACTCTAAGCTAAAGCCCTGGTCAATAAACCAAGGATGGAGACTTAGATAGTAACAACTAAACGACGAGCTGTACTCAAGATTAGACGGTAATCCTGCCGCAGCACGATCTAGTTTAGCCTCAACAGAGCAGAATTGCGTCTGTTAAAGCCGTGACCCGATCGCAAACTGACAGCCGATCTTCTCTAAATCCTTGAGAGGCATCCTTTAGAATTTGAGAAAGCGATGCTGTGTTCATCGTAGTGTGCCCAACTTTATGTCGGCTGAAACAACCTCTTTTGATTCTGTGTCGTCCCATCGCCCTTTAGTGAGTGAAGGACTTCCAGAATGGCTAAAACGTCCAGTCGGTAAAGCAAGTGAGCTTTCAACCGTACAGCGGATTATTAAACAGCGTCAAATTCATACGATCTGTGAGGAGGGGCGCTGTCCCAACCGAGGTGAATGTTATGCCCAAAAAACTGCGACCTTCTTGTTGATGGGGCCAACCTGTACCCGATCGTGCGGCTTTTGCCAGGTGGATAAGGGGCACGCGCCCATGCCTCTTGACCCAGAGGAGCCGCAGAAAGTAGCAGAATCTGTCAGCCTCCTGGGATTGCGCTACGTGGTACTCACGTCCGTTACCCGCGATGATTTGCCTGATCAGGGCGCACGGTGGTTTGCCCAGACGATCGCCGCGATTCGCCAGCACAATCCCAAAGCGCAAATCGAAGTGTTGACTCCAGATTTCTGGGGGGGACGAGAAGGGGGTACCCCTGATGATCTGCAAAAGGCGCGAGTGGCAACGGTTGTGCAGGCACATCCCGCTTGCTATAACCACAACCTGGAAACAGTGAGACGGCTTCAGGAGCCAGTACGACGTGGTGCCAAATACGAGCGATCGCTGCGGGTGCTGAAGTTGGTCAAGGCTCTAAATCCTACAATGCCAACTAAATCAGGGTTGATGTTGGGGTTGGGTGAAACGGAAGCAGAGGTGCTAGAGGCATTGGCTGACTTACGTGCCGCTGGCTGCGATCGCCTCACGTTGGGGCAATACATGCGCCCATCGTTAGAGCATTTGCCTGTGCACAAGTATTGGACACCGATGGAGTTCGATCGGCTGGGAGCGCTAGCCCGTGCGATAGGATTTGCCCATGTGCGATCAGGCCCGTTAGTCCGTAGCTCCTACCATGCAGGAGAAGCCAACTGACGTTGAGGGTGCGGGGAAAGTCGTCGCGCGCTGCAATTGCTCGCTCAAACGTACAGGTTTATCTCTTTAGGTACTACTGCATCCTGACTCTCGGACGTTAAGATTCGTCCAGTGATATTACCAATGTGCGACATTCTTTGGTATTTCTTAAACAGTTGATCTCTAAGGAGTCTCTTTATGACTGCACAGGCTAAGAAACAAGGACCACCTGTCACCAAAACAGGAAATCCTCCCTATCCCTTCCGTACTTTTTGGGCGCTACTGCTGCTGGGAATCAATTTTCTGGTAGCCGCGATCTACGGAGGCTATTTAAATATTTAGCGTGTGCGGCTTCGTTTGTAGCTTGCTCTGAGTTTTTTGTAATTGTGAATTGGGGCTTAAAACCAAAGTGAATGTGAAGTGACTTTGTTTTAGCGCCAGCCGCGTCAATGACGAATTGTAGGCTACAAACGAAGCACCATCAATGGGCTTCAAAGGGTTCCTCTAAAAATGCCCTGAGGGCGAAAGAGCAACACTAGTAACATAATGACCAGAGCGACACCAAGCTTGTACTCGGTTGGTAGCCAGTAGGTGCTCACTTCTTGGGCAATGCCGATGATGATCGCGCCTGCGATCGCTCCATAGGGATTGCCAATGCCGCCCAGAATGACGGCTGCGAACAATGGCAAGATGAGAAACCAGCCCATGTTGGGGCGTACCGCTTCGACTAAACCCAACATGCTGCCGCTGAGCGCCGTTAAGCCACCTGCAATCATCCACGTCCAAATGACAACGCGATCAACGTTAATACCTGTGACACGGGCTAGATCGATGTCATCTGCCACGGCTCGCATCGCTTTGCCAATCCGCGTGTTTTGCAACAGATAGTGTAGTGCCGCGATCGCCACAACTGCCAGCACAGTCACGACAATATCGTAATAGGCAATGCGTAACCCAAATATCGGTAGCGCTTCAGAAACGGGCAGGTTATAGCTCTGGTTGCCGCCACCCCAAACCAGAATGATGCCGTTCCGTAGAAAGAGCGCTAGCCCGATCGAAATGATTACCAGCGTCGTGGAACTGGCTCGTCGCACACGCATCGGTGACCAAATCACCTTTTCGCTCACCAGCACAGCAACCACAGTCATGGCTGCTCCTACTAGCATGGCTAGCCAAATATTGACCCCGGCAGTATTGACCACCAGTGTTAGGTAAGCGCCCAGAGTCATAAAGTCACCGTGGGCAAAGTTAGAAAGGCGTAGAATGCCGTAGGTCAGTGTCAAGCCGATCGCGGCTAGGGCAATAATGCTGCCGACCGCTAGACCATTAACCACCAGTTGAGCAAGTTGAAGATCCATCAGCATTTGTTGAGGCGATCGCTTTTGATTGTGCAGGATAACAGCAACCTTTGGGAAGCGCACGACCCTCTATTTTCTGCTGAGCCTGACTTGCCGCGAGGATTCAGAAGTCAGGAGCCAGAAGTCAGAATGGCTTGCCTCTCCTAACGTTTAGCTCCTGACTATTTATCTGTAACTCACTGCTGTGGACGTTTTGCAGCGGCTATTTTTTCTTCTTTTTCTTGCCCTTTGGCGCTTTAGGCTGAGCCGCTTTGCTAAAGCCTTGAGGTTTGGGTGGTTTCAGTGCGTCGAGTTTTTCGATGATTTGCCGTATTTCATCCAGTCCAGGTGGCATCTTCGGCTTCAGCGCTTCAGGGGCAAAGTCTGACTCTTGCTTGAGTCCCAGTTCGACCTGGATGGAAGCCCAGGTGCCTACCATAAATTCATCGACGGCTTCAGCCGCAAACGCTTGCTCAATGAGCGGTGCTGCTTCGACTGCCTTTAAATCGAGCAAGTCACCAATCAGAATCGTGTTGAGATCGACATCGTTTTCAGCAAACGCCTCTAGCTGCTGTAGCATCGGCGCAACGCAAGCATCACGGTTCTCTGGGTGCGATCGTGCGATGTCTAGCAGGCAGTCAACAGCTGTATTGCGTCCCCAGGTTTCGTGTGAGGTATCGGTCAGGTAATCTACTAGTGTTGGAATGGCGGCTGGCCCCAGCATGGCGTACACTTTGGGCATTTCTTCGGTGACCCAGTCGCTATCATGCTCTGCAAAAAGCTGAGTTAGTGGAGCGATCGCCGCTTCGGCATGCAGTTGCCCTAGTGCTCGCCAAGCGTGAATGGGTGCCCAAACCTCTAGCCGATCGCTTTCTAGCTCCCAAAGCGTGCGATCGGTTGCCATGCGAATGAGTTCCGACACATCGTCTGCCGTCAGGCCAACGGTTTCAGGATAATTGTGCCAATCACGTAAATCCATCTCATGGCAATCCCCATAGGTCAGCAGCTTTGCCACCGGATTGCTGTAAGTGTTAAGGCTCATAAAATCATTAGCTTGCGTTCTCGCTGACTCGCTTGCATTTTAGACCTGCAATGTCCTAGGGCATGCTTTAAAACCCTCGAAAGCCTCCCACCCCCAATTCTGGAGGCTTCCAAACAGGCTTCAAAGTCCCCCAAGATTGGGGGCTTAAAGCCCTTTGGGCATACAAGAAAAGGGAGCAGAAGCTTCAGCAACGAAGCGATTAGGAGCTCTAAAACACAGCCTAGCTAGCAGATGAGTTTTCCTAGTGACTTCTTACGACTAGTACACTGTATATCAAAATCATGCGCAGTTTTCAGGTTCAGGACGGCAAGCAGCCGTAACTGTGAAGGCATAGAGCTAAAGCTTTTAGACCTTCAACTCTATGCCTCCTTTTGTGGGATTAACCTTGTGTAGAGCAACCCTCAATTATGCGTGTGATGAAGGAGCTTTGTGAAGAAGAATTTCAAAAGCCCCCTTCTCACAATCGCAGTAAGAACCGTCCCAGGGCTATATATGATCCTTCAGGTGCGCTTACTGATTTGAGTTGTAACAAACCTTCGCCTTACCAAAGTGCACGCACGCCGCCATTAGAGGGTTGTTGCTGTGAAGTATCACCTGACGTACTTGACCCTGAATTTGTGTCAGATTGCGTGCTTGGTTGAGGAGACGATTGGTAGCTCCCTTGAGGTGCTGTCTGATTTTGTTGCGTGGTCGAGCCGTTGCCTTGGTTTTGCTCGACTTGCTGGCTGGAATTGCCACCTGTAGTTGCGCCTGGTTGGTTTGCGCCTGGTTGGTTAACACTTGGCTGATTGCTGCTATCAGGCGATGTATTGACGCGGTTAGGATTGCTCTGGTCGCGTCCTTCTACACGGTCAGCATTGGGTGGATTGGTCGATGGGTCAGGATTGGTGGGGGCTGCACCGTTCTGTCCACCCGTTCGATCGTTGTTTTGCTGTGTAGTTGAACTGCTGCTGGGGACCCGATTCAAGTCCTCTCCACCGTTGGTAGTGCCAGCGTCTCTACCGCCTGGATTGGTTGGCTTAACCGTTGAAGGCACGTCTTGACTTGTATTTGCGGGAGACTGCTGTGAAAAGCCGGGAAGGCCAATCAAAACGCTCAAACTGGTGACACTTAAGATACCAGTCGCTTTCACGAGTAGAGTTCTAACGTTGGTTCTGTTCATTTGTTTCTCCTATGGGCTTTATCTAAAACACGCGATCGGCTACTTCAGGCGTTTAACCAAACGCTTACCACCTACATTCGTGGCACCTTTTGACACAAGCAACCGAAGTCCGGTCGCACATCTGAGCAAGTAATTAACGGTTGTTCCTTACTTGCTAAAGGTTAAAAGTCCTTGCACACTTATTTCTCTGTCTTAGGGATAAGTCCCTACTGCGTCGATCGAGGTAAAAGAGTATGCCAAAAAAAGTTTACTGAAGGCTCCACGCCGCGAGCGCGATGCAGCCCCACCCAACTAAAAACGCCGTTCCTCCGAGGGGTGTAATGGCACCTAACCATTTGATACCTGTGAGGCTGAGCGCATAGAGGCTACCAGAGAAAATGGCCGTACCAGCAATAAAGGCATATCCTGCAACGCTTAGTGTTGTCGGTGCGCTTTCGGCTCGGCTTAAAAGTACGGCCACCAAAAACAGCGCTAGGGCGTGATACATCTGGTAACGAGCAGCCGTTTCAAAGATGTCCAGGGCACGTTCTGTCAAACGCTCTTTCAACGCATGGGAGGCAAAGGCTCCAGCAGCAACGGCAAGCCCTGCGAGTACAGCCGCAATGGTCAGAAAGACGCGAGTTAAAAGCATTTTGGGCCTCGAAAAGGGTGAGGGGTGAGGAGTGAGTGGTCAGGGGTCAGCATGCTGCATGCAGTTGTTTTTCTGCCTTCTTAATTTTCGATCACCATAACAACGGCACCGATCGACTCCAGTTGCTTTTTGCATTGTTGTGCGATCGCATCACTCACGCCTGTTTGCAGGGGTATTGGTGCCGCTTCCACCAAATCTTTGGCTTCTTTGAGTCCTATTCCAGTCAGTTCTCGCACAATTTTGATGGCAGCAATTTTGTGTACACCTGGTACAGCCTCTAAGATGACATCAAAGGTACCCTGAGCAGAAAGCGGTAGACTGGCGGCTCGCTGTTGAGGCAAGACCGCTCTCGGTTGCATGGTGCTGATGCTCACCGCAGCGCCGATCGCCTCTAGTTGTTCTTTGCACTGTTGTGCAACCGCTTCACTAACACTTGTTGTCAGCGGTGTCGGTGCTGCTTCTACCAAGTCCTTCACGTCTTTGTAGCCTAGTCCAGTCAGTTCGCGCACCACCTTCATGGCAGCAATTTTGTGCACGTCTGGTACAGCTTCTAAAATGACATCAAAGTGGCCGTAAGCAGCGATCGGCTGACCAGGGATAACCCGCTTCGCTTTCGGCTGAGTGTTGCTGTTGCCAGGAAGGTTTACGCCGCCAAGATTGAAGCGGTGAAACATATTACCTTCGTCATCCACATCAAAGTTGGCGCTAAACTCTCTGGCTCGTTCATCCAAGTATGCCTTCGCCAATTCGCCCGTGAGTCCTGTTTCCATCGCAAAACTCAGGGGCGTAATGCGTCCGTCTCCCTGCTTGAGCAGTTTGAAGAATATAGACTGGAGGCGATCATGCTCTTCCCGAGCACTTCGACGCCGACCGCTCAGAACCAGCCAACTACCTAGCGCGCTAGGCGGTATTCCAAATAGGCAGAGTGCTGCTGTAATATCTCCCTTGTCAGTCGTTTTTGGGTTCGCTAACTCAGCCACCGCAAGAAGGACGATCGGGACACCAATGCCTAGCAATACACCCGCCGCTAATTTCGTAATGAGCTTCATAGACCCAAGACCAGACCTAATGATGCCGCGATCTTAGCTTTTAGAAAGTCTAAAGTCTAAAGTATGAATGCTAAAAAATTATCCTTTAGACTTTATCCTTCATTCTTTTTCCCGTGTGACTTCCAATAGGCGCGAGAAGTAGAAGCTCGTTTTGGTCATCGCATTGCGCTGCACTGTCCAGCCTTGGCTTTCGAGAATTTTCACGACATCGGCTTCGCGGTGCAGGTAGGCGCGAGTGGCTTTGCTGGGGCCAGGAAAGAAATCGCCAATCTTTTTTAGCAAGCTATAGGCAAGGGTCTTGGGTGCAAAGCTGAGGATGAGGCGTGACTCTGCTAACGAACCGAGGTGAGAAATCATCGCGGCGGCTTTGTCTTGAGGATAATGGATCAGCACATCCAGGCAGACGACAGTGTGATAGTGACCGCTTAACGTCTCCAAATCCTGTACTGCAAAGGTTGGATTAGTAGATTGTCCCAGTGTTGCCTGGGCGCGTTCCTTCGCTTCGCCCACCATCTTCTCAGAAATGTCGCTGGCAAAAACCGTTGCGCCTGCTTCTGCCAGCGGAATGCTGAGACTGCCGACCCCACAGCCTGCATCGCAAATCGACAGTTGCGCCAGGTTGCCGTCTGCCTGCAACCAACTCAGTACTGTATCAACGGTTTGCTGGTGTCCTGTACGAATGTCGAGCTGTACTTTGTTAACTTCACCATCGCCATAGATTCTGCGCCAGCGATCGAACCCAGTGGCATTAAAGTACTCACGAACAACAGTCTTATCGTCAACAGCAGGCATAGGTTTGGCTTACATGATTTTGCTCACAGCTTCATCCTATTACTGTGCGGGACGGAAACCAAGAGGGGAGTAGGGAGTGGGTAGTGGAGAGGCATGATTTTCTCCTAACGTTCCAGCATCATGCGCTCAACGAGCGATCGCCAAATGCGATCAGGAAGCAACGTGTGTAGCAGTAGAAAAAGCTCACCATGCGGGGAATACCGGAGGCGATCGCTGCGATCGGTAGCTGCTCGATAAATCGCTTTGGCAACGCTGTCTGGTTCTGGCAAGGTGTCGTTAATTCGAGTCATAAATTGCTTCACCTGATTGATCATCTGGTTATATTCAGGATGAATCGCCCAATTAACGCCCTGGTGGATGAAGTTTGTTTTGATGCCACCCGGTTCGATCAGCTTGACTCGAATGCCAAAGGGCTTTAGCTCAAAACGCATGGACTCAGAAAGCCCCTCTACTGCCCATTTTGTCCCGTGATAGGAGGCTGTCATCGGAAACCCAATGCGACCGCCAATGGAGGCAACGTTGATGATGGTGCCATGCCGCTGCTGTCGAAAGAGAGGCAGAACTGCTTGCATTGTAGAAACTAATCCAAACACATTTGTTTGAAACTGTTGCTGCAATTGCTCAGAGGTCACGCCTTCTAGTGGTCCCATCAAGGCGTAACCAGCGTTATTCACTAGCACATCAATGCGTCCAAACTGCCTGAGCGTCTCCTGTATTGCTGTCTCTACCGTGTCTGGTTTTGTAAGATCTAGTGGGGGACAAATGACCTTTGGATCTGTTGCCCAATGACCCGCTTTTGCTGGTGAACGCATCGTAGCGGAGACACGCCACCTTTTTTGGAGAAAATACTTTGCGGTTGCTTCCCCAATACCACTAGAAGCACCTGTAATTAAAACTGTATTGGTCATCCGAGTTTGACTCCAAATGTGATGGCATAGGTAACGGGATTGGCGTACTCAGCAATGTGAAAAATTTTGCTGTCTCGTAGTTCAAATTTGAACAGGTAAACGTTTTTGTACGGCGCACTGGTAGCAGTGACAAAATCGCCGATCGCTTCAAAAAACACAGTATTGTTATCATTCGCAACACTGATTGTTGGGTTGGTAAACCGCACTTGCGCCATATGCGTAAACACCTGCTGAAGATAACTAAGCACAGCATCCTCGCCGTCAAACTGCACTTCAGGGATAGCGCTACCATTAAAGGTCAGCGGTTGTACTAAAGAGACTTGAGCATCAAGCAATGCAGATAGTCCATCCAGATCTTTTTGCTGAACGGCATCTAGAAAGCGTTCAACGATCGACTGATTCATGGCACTGTCATTCCCACAAGAGAAAGTTTTTGATTACCAAAACCATAACCTGTGGAGTATACTCCACAGTCAAGTGGGTGCTAGACGCTTTAGGGAGTGACAATGTTAATCGGCGAGTTGGCAAAGAAAACAGGGCTATCAAAGGACACTGTCCGCTTTTATGAAAAGCTAGGGTTGATTGAGGCGACAACTCGACAGGCTGGCACGAGAGCGTATCTGGAGTTCAGTCCAGAAATGTTAGAGCGGCTTGTTCTCATCACGCAGGGAAAATCGCTAGGATTCACACTCAACGAGATTAAACATTTGATTGAAACGTGGGGAACGGTTTCGATGCCGATGACTGAAAAGCTGAATGTAATCGATCGCAAGCTCGACGAGATTACAGCGAAAATGCAGCAACTTGAAGAAATTAAGTCCTACTTGACTGCCAAGCGTAACCGAATCACTCAAGAATCAGGTGATGATCAGTAGGGACATGGAATTGCCGTGCTCTTGCTTCATAATCTTTGCCAGATGAGTTCTCCATCGTCTGACTGATGCCATCGCAGAAGGTTGGCGGGTTGTCCGATGTAGTCAGTAGGCAAGCCGATCACGCGACGAGGAGCAATGGTAGCAAGGGCGATCGCCTGTTCGGCATTGCAAATACCCCATTTCACCAGATTTTGCGCTCCAACCAGGAGCGATAGCGTTGTCCCAGATAGAGTGCCATCGGGTAAATGAGCCGTCCCGTGTTTGACTTCGATCTGGCGTGTATCCCAGGGGTAGATACCATCGGGTAATCCTAACGGGGAGAGGGCATCGCTGACCAGGAAAACACCGCGATCGTACTCGCTCGATCGCAGCAGAATATCCATCATGGTGGGTGAAACGTGACGACCATCGGCAATCAGTCCACAGGAGACGTTGGGATGGACGATCGCTGCGCCCAGCAAGCCCGGTTCACGATGATGCAGTCCCGGCATGGCATTGAAGGCGTGTGTCACCATCGTTGCGCCCTGGTCAAAGGCTTGCTGTGCTTGAGTTGCCGTTGCTTGCGAATGTCCCAAACTGACAGTAATGCCGAGCGATCGCAAATACGGAATCACCGTGCCCGTCGTATCGAGTTCGGGAGCCAAAGTCATCACTTTAACAATGCTGGCATAGTCACCGAGGATGCGCTTGATGGTATCGATCGTCAGTGGTAGCAGATGTTCAGCGGGATGTGCGCCACGTTTTGCAGGGTTAAGGCAGGGGCCTTCGAGGTGAACGCCGAGGCTTTGGGAGGAGTTTTGAGTTCTAAGTTTTGAGTTTTGAGTTAAGACATTGCTGACAGTAGAGAGCGATCGCTGGATGTTTTCGATAGAGGTGGTGACGATCGTGGGTAGAAAGCCATCCACGCCTTGCTGCCAGAGGAATTGGGCGATCGCTTCCAGTTTGTCGCTGTTGTCTGCATTCAAGTCGGGAAAGGCGAGACCTAACGCGCCGTTAATTTGCAAATCGATACCGCCGAGTGAGAGCCAATCGCCTGCAATGTCAATTTGTTCAGCATCGAAGGATTGTGGCGAGGTCATTGGAGGCATAGGCGCGATCGCTTGAATCGTCTGTTGTTTGATCGAGATTTGCTGTAGCCCGACATAACCAGGTAAACGGGCATTGAGCAGTTCAAGCTGTTGGTAAGCCATAAGAAGGCACCGATGGCGGGTCAAGCACAGGTTGCCTGATAGCCAGGGAAGATGTCAACAAATTGTTTGACATTAAACAGTTTGTAGTGTAATAATAAATTCATCGACAGTTTAGATAAATACTAAGCGAACGCCGATAATCTTATCTCTGACCACTATCAGGAGGTTGACCATGAAACGCTTCATTCTTGCTGGTTTAACCACATTGGCTCTCTGTGCTGCAATGGTTTCGACGGCAAATGCTGATCCAACGGCTTACAACCCGTACCCTGCTGTTAACGCTGCAAACGATCGCGTTCCCCCATCTGATCTTGTTTCAATGGCGCAACGGGGCTACTTGAAGCCGCAAGGTATTCCGGGCTATCTCGGCTTGGCTTCGGCTTATACACTGGGTCAAATTGGTGCGAAAGAAGTGGTACAAGGCGCAGTAACGGCTCAATTGCTGCCTGCTGAAGCCGTGAATGACCAGGGTTATCTAAACCTGGTGGATGCTCAACTGCAATCGCAGGTTAGAGTGCGCTAAAGAAAACAGACCGCCGATTTCTTCAAGAAATCAGCGGTCTAAGAGAAATCGGCGGTTTAACCACCTGCGTTGACCGCGCCAGAGTGTCTTAGCCATTCAGAGAAGGAAAGCATGGCTGCGTCTTTTGACGTTGCAGCAAAATCAACATCACACCCGCCTTCCCCAATAAAGCGAAAGAGCGGTACTCCTTGTGACCAAACTTGAGCCAGGGCATTGAGGGGTATCGATGTCGCACTGCATTTACGCCCTGTAGCGTTGCTCCAAGCTGTTGCCATTTCGTCCATTGTGATCGCATCGCCAACAATTTCAATTGCCTGACCAAGATAGGTCTGAGGCTTAGAAAAGGCTGACGCAGCAACTTTAGCAATATCGATGACAGAAACCATCTGAAGTTTACGATCGAGCGGAAATGGAATGGACAGGCTCAATTGATCAGCCTCTAAACGTACTGGGAAATAGGTCGTTAAATTCTCCATGAAAAACACAGGACGCAAGATGGTTGCAGGCAGTGATAGCTCCGCAATGCGTTCTTCAATGGCTCGTTTTGAACCTAATCCGACGAGACCTTTGGCGCGATCGATGACAGCAGACGCATAGATAAAATGCTGTACTTGTGTTGTCCAGGCAGCATCAGCAACCGCAATGCCCCAGCGTGCTTGACCAACATCTCCCGCTGTAGTGAGAGCCGGTTGAACGCTGTAAACCCCATAGGCATTTTCTAACGCCTTAACGAGTGAGGCAAAATCATCAAAGTCAGCCGTCACAAGCTCGGCACCCAGTTCTGCAAGTGCCTGGGCTTTTGCAGTTGTGGCATCGCGCGCGATCGCCCGAACGCGCCATCCCTCCTGTAAAAGCTGTTTAGCAACTGCATTTCCTTGGGTTCCAGTGGCACCAAACACAGCAATGATCTTGTCAGAGTTCATCAGAATTACTCCACTGACGTGTTGACATCCAGTAGCGTAAGTTGATAAGAACTAAGAAACAAGTACGCACTTTTTAGTAACCATGCTTTATGGTCAACTCAACAGAAAAGCGAATGGCCGACCTCTTTGCCGAAGCTTGTCCATCTCGTCACTTACTCACGCTGATTGCTGACAAGTGGAGCCTGCTGATCATGTTTGCCTTAAAAGACAAACCACGTCGCAACAATGAACTGCTTCGACAAATCGAGGGCATTTCTCAAAAGATGTTGACGCAAACGCTACGAAGTTTAGAGGGTTACGGCTTGGTGAAGCGTCAGGCGTTTCAGGTCGTGCCGCCGCATGTGGAGTATGAGCTGACACCGTTGGGGCAGTCACTCGGCAAAGCGCTCAAGTCTTTGGATCAGTGGCTGGTTGAGAACACCGATCAGGTGATGATTGCACGCGCTGAGTTGGTTGATGAAGCACACGTTCCGCTTGAACTCAAGCACTGATGGCTGACGACAACTCAGACCTCTGATTTCTTGAAGAAATCGGAGGTCTTGTTTGAGCCTGATTTGCTAGGCTGGGCAAACGGTGCAACCGTCGCGATCGTCCTGAGAACGTCTATGAGATTGCCTGTGAAAAGACGCGGTTTGCTGGCAGTGGCGATCGCGCTCTCCCTTTTGATCTGTCACTATGGACAAAGTTGCTCCTCATCCATTGCCATGACTGCCCCCAACCAAACCCCCAGCCAAACATTTGCCTATCCTCAGCCCCACCCGGCGAATCAGGTCGATGACTATCACGGTACAAAGGTCGCTGACCCGTATCGCTGGCTTGAAGATCCCGATTCTGATGAAACAAAAGCCTGGGTTGAAGCTGAGAACAAAGTGACGCTTGGACTGTTGGAAACTATTCCAGCGCGCGATCGACTCAAGCAGCGCCTCACCGAACTGTGGAACTACGAAAAATACGGCATTCCCTTTAAGCAAGGCGACCGTTACTTTTATTTCAAAAACGACGGCTTGCAAAACCAGAGCGTTCTCTACACGCTCAAGTCTCTGGACGATGAACCTGTTGTGTTGCTTGACCCCAACACCCTTTCTGAAGATGGCACTGTGGCGCTATCAGGATTAGCCGTAAGTGAAAACGGACAACACCTCGCCTATGGCTTGTCTACTTCTGGATCTGATTGGCAAGAGTGGAAGGTGCGCGAGGTAGAGGGCGGGAACGATTTGGACGATCGTGTGCAGTGGGTCAAGTTTTCTGGCGCAGCGTGGACGCATGACGGCAAGGGCTTTTTCTACTCCCGCTACGACGAGCCCAACGAAAAATCGAAGCTTGAAGACGTTAACTATTTTCAGAAGCTTTACTACCATCGCCTCGGCACACCGCAAAGCGACGATACCCTGATTTACGAACGCCCTGATCAGAAAGATTGGGGTTTCGGTGGGGGCGTGAGTGAAGATGGACGCTTCTTAATCATTTCCGTCTGGCTAGGCACCGATCCACGCAATCTGGTGTTCTACAAGGATCTGTCCGCTCCGAATGCGCCGATCGTTGAACTCATCAACACCTTTGAAGCCAGCTATAACTTCATCGACAACGAGGGCGATCGCTTCTGGTTCAGCACCGATCTGGAGGCACCGCGCAGTCGCGTGATTGCGATTGATACGAAACAGCCCGATCGCAACCACTGGCAAGAAGTCATTCCCCAGGTCGCCGAGACTCTCGAAGGCGTGGGCATTCTCAACAACCAGTTTGTCGCCTCTTACCTGAAAGATGCCCACAGCCAGGTGAAGCTCTTTGACCTGAACGGCACACCCATTCGTGAAGTCGAATTTCCCGGACTTGGTTCGGTTGGCGGTTTTGGCGGCAAACGGCACGATACAGAAACCTTCTACAGCTTTACCAGCTTCACCACACCTCCTACCATTTATCGCTACGACCTGGTCAAAAACGAACGTCGCCTCTTCCGCAAACCAAACGTAGACTTCAACCCGGACAACTACGAGACAAAGCAAGTCTTCTACGCCAGCAAAGATGGCACGCAAATTCCCATGTTCATCGTTCACAAAAAGGGACTGGTGCTGGATGGGACGAATCCCACGTATCTTTACGGCTACGGTGGCTTTGGCGTTTCCCTCACGCCCAGCTTTTCCGTGAGCGCTCTCGTCTGGTTAGAAAGGGGCGGCATTTTCGCGCAGCCAAACCTTCGTGGCGGTGGTGAATATGGTGAAGACTGGCATCAGGCAGGCACCAAGCTGAAGAAGCAAAATGTGTTTGATGATTTTATCGCGGCGGCAGAGTGGTTGATTGACCACAAGTATACGTCGCCGAAAAAACTGGCGATCGCAGGCGGCAGTAATGGCGGTTTGCTCGTCGGTGCCTGCATGACCCAACGCCCCGATCTCTTTGGTGCAGCGTTACCCGCTGTTGGTGTGCTGGATATGCTGCGGTTCCACAAGTTCACGATCGGCTGGGCCTGGATTTCCGAATACGGCACACCCGAAGATGCCGACGAGTTCAAAGCACTCTACGCCTACTCGCCATTGCACAGCCTCAAACCGGGCACGACCTATCCTGCGACGCTCATTACGACGGCTGACCACGACGATCGCGTCGTTCCCGCCCACAGCTTCAAGTTTGCTGCCGCTCTGCAAACCGCACACAAAGGCGAAGCCCCTGTCATGATCCGCATTGAAACCAAAGCAGGACATGGCGCAGGCAAACCCACTGCCAAAATCATTGAAGAAAGCGCCGACAAATGGGCATTTTTGGTGAAGGTATTGGCGCTTCCTGAGTGACACAAACCTCGGAGGTTTGACTAGCCGTTGAGTCTATAACCAAGCTTGACACTTAAACTTCCGAGGTTCTGGCAAGCGGTTTTGCAGTACGATCGTCCCAAGATGGTTAGCGGTCGATCGCGCACTTACCATGCTGTACCTAGAGCAGGCACCAAATTGTGAGCGAAATATATCTGGCAGATTTTAATGCGTGGATTGCTCAAACAACTCAATTGCTACAAGAGCAGCGCTGGCAAGATGTTGACTTAAAGCACCTCATCGAAGAGGTTGAAGACTTGGGCAAGAGTGAACAACGAGCCATTGCCAGTCAACTCATACCGATTTAAAGAATGACGGCTACAGATCAATCGGTGGGTAGGGGCAAGGCAATGCCTTGCCCCTACAGGATGTGTCGCATTTTCAATTCAAATTGGTATCACTCGTCTTTTACTACATCTGCTCAAGTGGCAATATCAACCGCAACGTCGATCGGATAGTTGGCTAGATTCCATCACGGATGCTCGGACTCAAATTGCACTGGCGATCGAAGACAGCCTTAGCCTCAATGACTATCCCGCAGAACAACTCGAAGCGAGCTACCAACGTGCCCGTCGCCAAGCCGCGAAGCAGACTAGTATCGAGCTTTCGTTTTTTCCAAGTACCTGCCCCTATGCGATCGAGCTAGCATTGGCAGAAGACTGGCTACCAGAGGATGAGTAACCAGCGGGCAGAACGCCTCGCAGAATATGTCCGATCGCTCGGCCTTGATCCAGACAATCTGCCAGAGTAGGAAGGGGCGATCGCATTTCACCCGCAGCTTTAAATACAATCATTGAGAAAAGCGCCGATAAATGGGCGTTTTTGGTGAAGGTGTTGGCGATCGCAAAAGATAAGTGCCAAGACAGAAACTTCTACCTCAGACACGAGGATTTTCAGATTGGTTCCCCTGAAGGTAAATCCCCAGGGGACTTGCGCTCCCCCAGGGGAATTCGAATCGGTCAGAGAATAAGCATTTATACTTATGAAAATAGAGGTTTATGCACCTCTGATACGAGGATTTTCAGACATAACGATCGCGTTCAGCGGACACAGACAACCTTTGCCGCTTAACGAAAAGATCTAGGATGTTCCGCTGCAACACGGTTGTTAGACAGTACGGCGCGGCTCACCGCTTCTTCATACTCCTACCACGACGATTGACCAATCTCAATCAGAACTCCATCTAAATCTCGAACATAAGCAACTGTTTGTCCCCAAGGTTTAACCTTGGGCTTCTCATAAGCAGTTGCGCCTGCCTCCACCGCTGTTGAGAAAGCAGTAGTAACATCATCAGTTTCAAAGCAAAGCTCAATTCCAGGCGGTAGATTTAACAAACTATTTTCCTGGAAGCCTGGGGTAAGATTGGCTCTCACAGGTTCACTGGAAGCGAAATGAAGCACGGCTTCCCCCAATTCCATTTCGGCAAACTGTCCACTTTCATGAATGAATCGTTTCTTCATCCCAAACGCTTTCTCATAGAAAGCAACGGATTGAGGGACATCTTTGACAAATAAACTGGTGTGGGCAAATTTCATCGGGCTTGCTCCTAGAGGGTAACAGCCAAACAATTTGTACAATACAGAGTAGAATTGCGGATGGTCAATGCCTAAACGTCCTCATTTTTTAACCAATCGTCCAGAAAATTCATGCTACTTCCCGATGCCTTGACCGATATCCTGCAATCGATCCACTTGCAGAGCACAATTTTGGGTACGGCTCTCTTCACAGCCCCTTGGAGTGTTCGAATTCCTGACGACGATCATGATGAAGCTACAATTCACGTCGTGATGCAGGGGCAATGCTGGTTATTCCTTGAGTTGCGATCGCAACTGATTCATCTAGAGGCGGGAGATTTGGTTGTTTTGCTTCAAGGTCAAGAACACATTCTTTGCGATGATCCTGCAAGTCCTACAGTAAACCTTGAAGCGGTCATTGCCCGCAAACCCGACCCTGGTTATAAGCAGCTTGCTTATGGCGGCGGTGGTTCACTCTCTCAACTCGTATCAGGAACCTTCAAGTTTCGAGGAGATCGCACTCACAATCCGCTTTTATTAGCCCTGCCAGAATTTATCCATGTGAAAAACGAAACGGGTCAACTGATTCCCTGGCTTGAAACCACATTACAATTCATTGCCTCTGAAATTGAAATTAATCAACTTGGCTGTCAATGTGTTCTTTCTCGTCTTGCAGATGTGCTATTTATTCAAGCAGTTCGAGCTTATGTTGCAGAACTCCCAGTAAATCAAGCAAACTGGCTACGTGCCTTAACAGACATCGAGATTGGTATGGCTTTATCCCTTATCCACCATTACCCTAACCGTGCTTGGACGGTTGCCTCACTCGCTGAACAACTTTCAATGTCTCGTTCTACTTTTGCGGAGCGATTTAATCAGTTAGTGGGTCAGCCACCTGTGCAGTACTTGACAACTTGGCGAATGGTTAAAGCAGCAGAACTATTGCGAGAAAGCCAATTTAGAATTCGAGAGATCGGTGCTCAGGTAGGCTACACATCCGAAGTTTCTTTCAGTAAAGCATTTAAGAAATGGGCAGGAACGGCCCCAGGAGTCTATCGCCGGACGTATTACGCACAAAACCACATTGAAAGTAGTGCTGTCTAACGTCGCTGTTGAGCGGTTGCTAGCAAGCTCTGGTTCGATACCCAAGATCTTTCGCCAATCCGCTCCAACAGAATTGTTCGACTGCGCGTTGGCTCTCTACTGACCTAGATAGTGTGTCTCGATCGCCTCTTCTGCAATCTGCCCATCAACTTTACCAACCTTGTAAACTTTAGCGTGAGAGCGTGAACTGACTGCACAAGCAAACTCGCCATCAACAAAATGTGCAGCGGCTCCGTCATCCGCCGCATAGCCACTGATGATCTTATCCTCACTCAATAATTTATGCAGAGAGGGTCGTCGCTCAACTTCCCCATCGTAGTGAGGACAAAAACTTCCTCGAATAATTCCCAAACATGCTAACACCCTGAACTGACCAGGAACTGAATCTGTACTACATTGCTCAAACCAGCAGTTTGCGCCTGCACTGATACCTGCTAAAACTGTGCCGTTCTCATAAGCTTTGCGTAGAAAATTATCCAACTTCCATTCGCGCCACAACGCGACCATACTTTTCGTATTGCCTCCACCCACGTAGATAACATCTTGCTCCATCAGGAAGGATTCGAGATCTGCTATCTCAGGATGAAACAATGAAAGATGGCTAAGCTTTGCGTCCAACTGTGTAAATGCTTTGAAGAACCTGAAAGTATACCGAACCGCATCATCTGTGGCATGAGGTAGGAAACATACAGATGGTTTGGCTTTCCGAGCTTGCTTGATGATGTATTGATCAAGTAGTGGATTTTCAGGTTCCATTGAGAAACCGCCGCCACCCATTGCTATTACTTGACGCTTAATCCCTGTCATCAAAATTACTCGTTAGTAGAATTATAACTTGAATGTACCACCCATAGAAAACTTTCAAACGCTGTCGTCACCAATAACCTAAGCAGTCGAACTATTAATAGATGGAAACTTTCCGCCTAAGATCCCAAATTGGATGGATAGGCAGAAACTTTCCGCCTATCTCTCCTAGCTTACTGGACTAGAACTGGCATAAATCACCGTTCAGTTATAGTCTGCAACCCCGATTCTCTCGTTTCTGTTAGCTCCTACGCATAGGCTGAAAAGCCGATTCTTTCGCTGCACTTCTGCGGGATGCAGCAATAAAGCATAAACAAGAAACACTGTGCTTGTTTCCTTCAGCGATAGCTATCACCGTCTTTCATCAGCAATTTTCGTAGCCGCAATCTCCAATACAATCGCCTCTCCTATCGATTGGGTTAACACCAGAAAACCCAACATTAGCTCTTTTTAAGACTAAATTGTGCGATCGCCCTCCTCTCTCTTACCGTTCAATTGCCTGTGATCGGAAAGAGCGCGATCGCTGTGAGTCAGTAAAGCCATGCGATCGCCGCTCCATCTCTTACAGTACACAGCGGCTGCGATCGCTTACTATTTATGTAATAAGCAGTTGTTAGTCCTATGACTCTAGTACCTACCCTTGCAAAGCAGTATATAGAGCAGCGAGACCAGGGATATTGGGTCGAAGGAACACGCATTTCCCTTGATTCAATTGTTTATGCTTTCTTGAATGGTGAGTCTCCTGAAAGCATTGCTCAAAACTTCCCACTGCTCTCGCTGGAGCAAGTTTATGGTGCCATCACCTTCTATCTGGCTAACCGAGAAATAATTGATGCTTATTTAGAAGACGGTGAAGCAGAGTTTCAACAGTTGCAACAGTCTTTTAGGGAAAAGAGTCCACTTTTGTACCAAAAATTGAAAGTTGCTCAAGCCCAGAAGCAAAATGCAGTATGACGAGGGTTCGATTTCAAGCTGATGCCGACCTCAAACAAGCAATCGTCACTGGCACAATCCGCAGGCAACCTAACCTGGACTTTCAGTCAGCCAATGAAGCAGGGCTTGAAGGTATAAAAGATCCAGACGTTTTAGCCATTGCAGCACGAGATGGCAGGGTGCTTGTCACGCACGATCGCAAAACTATGCCGACTGAGTTTGGTCAGTTCATTTTTTCGCAACCGAGTGCTGGCGTTCTGATTGTTTCCCAAAGTCTCCCTATCAGCGAAGTGGTTGACGCACTCATTCTAGTGTGGGAAGCATCTACTGCCGAGGAATGGATCAATCAGCTCATGTCTCTTCCATTTTGAAGTCCACGGAAGTTTTACTGTGCGATCGTCCTCCTCTCTCTTACCATTCAAACCGTCTGTGATCGCTCTATTACAATAAAGGTGTATCGGGAATCCTTACTATTCCTATGGTTTCACACCCCCTGGACATCACCACCCTACCCAGCACCGAAGAGCTACCGTGCTCGGATGATATCCCTGTGGATAACGAGGATCAGAACTTACTGCCCAATCTATTACTATTCTCCCTGGCACTGCTCTGGTCAGATCGCATGGATTGGTATTTTGGCGTGGATATGGCGGTGTATCATACCACCGGGATCAGCCCTAAGGTGCCTGTCGTACCCGATGCCTTTTTGAGCCTGGGCGTTGAGCGTAAAAAGGGAGGCAAGTCACGCCGTAGCTACGCGACCTGGGAAGAAAATAATACCCCACCTATTTTGGTGTTAGAGATGGTGTCGCACCGTCCAAATGATGAGTACGACAAGAAACTCGAACTCTATGCCCGGTTAGGGGTACTCTACTACGTGGTCTACAACCCAGAGTTTTGGCAACGCGACCGCCACCAACCCTTTGAGGTCTATCGGCTGGAGGGAGACACCTATCGGCTGCAAATCGGTGAACCGTACTGGATGCCAGAGATTGGGTTAGGTCTTGGTCGAGGGCGGCAGGTCATTGGCGGCATTGAGCAAGAAGTGTTGCTCTGGCACGATGCACAGGGGCAGACTTATCCCATGCCGGGGCAACGAATGCAAGAGATCCAAAGTCAACTCATTGCCCAACGCCAGCGCACCGAAGCAGAACGCCAGCGGGCGGAACGTCTGGCGGAGTATGTGCGATCGCTCGGTGTTGATCCAGACAACTTACCGGAGTAGGAAAGAGCGATCGCGTTCCTTTACTGATTTGACCAACCCGATCGCGATGAAAGTGTACTGATACCCATACCATTCTACTGTTCTTTCGTTGCAGGGAGGAATGTCTGAGCTGGATAGCAATTTAAAGCCGTGCTGTTGGGCAAGGGCGATCGCTGTCTGCACCTCTTCGGACGAGAAAATGCTCCAGGATAAGCCAAAGGGTTTGATGGCTGAATCGACCGGAATTTTCTCCTGCCAATAGTCTGTTGTGATGAACAAAATGCCGTTGGGTTTGAGGATGCGGTAGGTTTCCTGGAAGAAACGCTTTAGATCTACACCATGTTCAACAACAGAAATACTGACGGCACAATCAAAGGACTGCTCTGGGAAGGGTGTAGCGATCAGATCTCCCTGGTGAAGTTGGTACGGACGATCGCCGGATGACGGTTGAATCGTTAAATCAATCCCATGTAGTTGTTGAAACCCCAGGGCCGCGAGAAATTCTAACGTACAGCAATCTCCACAACCGAGATCAATGATGGGGCAGTGGCGATCGCTCTGCGCTAGGCGTTGGGCAAGTAGCCACTGATCCCAATTTTTCTCTACTGTAAGGTGAGTTGGCAGTTCTCGGTTACGGAGCGCTTGAGTTGCAAGCTCAACCTCTTGCAGGGTTTGTAGAACCTGAATCACAGCGGCATTCCTAGCTCGATGGTGTCCAAAGCGTAATGGGTTTTAAGCTCTTCATGGGGTCACTTATGCGGGGTAACGTTGAAACAATTGCTCCAAACGAATGGGTAGCTCCAACCCTACTCGCGCTGTAACACAAAGAAGAACGGTTGTTCCATACCCTTTAAGTCCATGACGCTAAACACTGTACTAGCATCAACTTTGCGAAAGATATCGTGAATGGGTAGAGCGTCATAAATCATCGTCGCACTCTCCTTACCACGGTAATTGGTCAGGCGAAGCCGTGCACACGATCGACTCGTGGTAAACAACGGTAGGGATAGCTGAAGAGCCCGTCCTACAACTTCTGACTTTGGAATAGGTAGACGATCGAGCCAACGGACTACTGGCAGCATCCAGACCGGATCAACGCTTGCTGTGCCGCCACTTATCGCTTTAAACACGAGCGGATGGACATGCTCAGCGTCATCAAAGCGCTTGCCGTGCCATTGAAACGCCTCAAGTACGCCATCGAGTGGGTGATCGGTAGGAAAGCTCGTACCTTTCCATGAGCCAATCATAAAGTTGATATCGGCGCGATCGAGGCTGTCGAAAATGTCCCACGTCTCAGCCGTGCTTACTTTGCCGACAGCAACTGCTTCAGAAAATGTCTTCACACGTAGTCTCCATGTGCAAAGTGTCTTGGGAGCTCATTATAGTGAACAGAATCTTTCCGCAACAGAATCTTTCGGTACAAAGTCAACACGGTGGTACATTAGCCATAGCCGTCGATCGCTGATTACATTACGCCTGATTCAGCAACACCGAAATCGTGTTGGAACCATTATTTGCCACGACTAAATCGAGTTGACCATCGCCATTGAAATCGCCCACACCAAGACCCAACGGATCTTTCCCCACCGTGTAATTCAGCGCCGTCTGGAAGGTGCCATCGCCATTCCCCAGTAGTACCGAGACGGTGCCAGAGGACGCATTCGTCACTGCGAGGTCGAGCTTGCCATCGCCATTCAAATCGCCTGCACTGATATCAAAGGGAAGGCTACCGACGGCATAGCTGACTGCCGTTTGAAACGTACCATTCCCGTTTCCCAACAACACCGAAACCGTTTGGGCACCAGGATTTGTGACTGCCAGGTCAAGCGTACCGTCGTTATTGAAATCATTCACACTGAGTTCGCCTGGGCTGCTGCCTGCCACATAGTCAACCGCCGTTTGAAAGGTGCCATCTCCTTTCCCTAGTAGCACCGAAACGGTATTAGCTGTTGTGCCATTGTTTGCCACTACTAAATCAAGCTTGCCGTCACCGTTCAAATCGCTTGAAGTAACACCAAAGGGGACACTTCCTACGGCATAGTTGACCGCTGGTTGAAAGGTGCCATCCCCCTTTCCTAACGACACCGACACCCTATTGGAACTGGCCGTCACTGCCAAGTCTGGCTTGCCGTCGCCGTTAAAATCACTGGTATTGATACCTGCGAAGTTTGCGCCTGTAGCATGGTTAATTGCTGCCTGGAAGGTGCCATCCCCGTTCCCCAGTAGCACCGAGACGTTGTTAGAGATGATGTTTGTCACTGCCAGATCTGGCTTACCATCACCATTAAAGTCACTGGTGCTAATACCAGATGGAACCCTTCCTACAGCATAGTTAACCACTGGTTGAAAGGTGCCGTTTCCATTTCCTAGTAGTACCGAAACCGTGTCGGTGCTACGGTTTGTGACGGCTACGTCAAGCTTACCATCGCCATTGAGGTCGATCGCGCTAAGACCATAGGGGAAGCTTCCTGCGGGATCATTAACCGCTGGAGCAAAGAGGGAAAACGTGCCGCTACCGACAATCTGCCAGTTTTGATCAGGTACTGGGGTAGTCAACACGGCGTTTGCCAGAGAGGTGCTATGCATCAACCAGATGGCATTCTCCCCGGTCGCCTGGTTGCGCCACACCAGGTCAGAATTGCCGTCCTGGTTAAAGTCACCTGTGGCTTGAATCTGCCAGATCGGGTCTACTACCTCATCAATAATCACACCACTGATAAGAGAAGTCCCATTCATCAGCCAGATCGCATTCTCCCCTGTGGTCTGGTTGCGCCACACCAGGTCAGAATTTCTGTCGTTGTTAAAGTCACCCGTGCCTACAATCTGCCAGTTTTGATCCGCGATCGGTGTTGTGTACATACCGCTAGAGAGAGAGGTATCATTCATCAGCCAGATCGCATTCTCCCCTGTGCTCCCATTCCGCCACACCAGATCAGAGTTGCCGTCCTGATTGAAGTCGCCGACTCCCACAATGTGCCAGTTCAAATCTGCTACTGGAGTGATGAACACGCCGCTGGAGAGAGACGCTTCACTCATGAGCCAGATGGCATTTTCCCCTGTGACCTCGTTTCGCCATACCAGATCGGAGCTGCCATCCTGATTGAAGTCGCCCGCTCCAGCTAGTTTCCAGTTTGAATCTGGTACGGCGGTTGTAAATCTTCCAACCTCTAGAGTGGTGCCATTCATGAGCCAGATGGCATTCTCTCCGGTCAGTGGATTTCTGAAAAGCAAGTTCTGTCCTAAGTCAAGACTGGTATTGGTAGCAGGCATAGAGTAGCGTCTCCTGAAATCTAAGTCTTGGGGCTAAAGATCTGAGCAAAGAAGCGGAAGTCACTGTGGCGAGGTTGAGACTTGAGCAAGTTTGCATTCAGGTATCGACCAGTTAAGCACCAGACCCTTTTCATTTCCTTGCTACGGGACTGAATACAAGACACGTCATACCCGTTACGGAGATTTGCGCTATACCATCAAAACGAGTGCGGCCCTCGTCTTCCGTCTAACGTTTCTCAGCATTTGCCCAGCGACTGATTCAACGTTCAAGCGGTGCAATACGAATGCTCTGACAGACGATCGCATCGTATCGAACCACAATGGCAGTGCAATCATTGCATTGAGCAATATGAAGGCGAGGCGCGATCGCTTCACACTCTTGCGTCACGACTGGTTCAACGACACCACTACACTTCTGAGGGTTGGCAGCGTTTCAGTCATAGCTAAGTCGATCTTGCCATCGCGATTGAAATCACCAGCAACGATACCAAAGAGACTGGTTGCTGCCTGATAGTTGATTGCCGCTTGGAAGGTGCCATTGCCATTTCCCAATAGCACTGACAAAACGGGGTAACTCTCATTCGCCACAGTTAAGTCGATCTTGCCATCGCGATCGAAATCGCCAATGACAACACTGCGTGGACGACTTCCTACCGCATAGCTTACCACTGCTCGAAAGGTACCAGTGCCAGTCCCCAGTAGCACCGACACCGTGTTGGAGTTCAAGTTCGTCACAACTAAGTCCGTCTTACCATCCACATTGAAATCGCCTGTAGTCACACCAAAAGGAGTATTTCCCGCCGCGTAGTTCACCGCTGTTTGAAAGGTGCCAGTCCCAGTCCCCAACAGCACCGACACTGTGTTGGAGTCGAAATTCGTTACGACTAAGTCCGTCTTGCCATCCACATTGAAATCGCCCGCAACAATCCCTAAGGGAGAATTGCCCGTCGTGTAGTTCACCGCTGTTTGAAAGTTACCAGTCCCATTGCCCAGCAGTACAGAAACCGTGTTGGAGCCAAAATTCGTCACGGCTAAGTCTGTCTTAGCATCACCATTGAAATCGCCCGCCGTGAGATCACCCGTAATCATCCCCAAAGGAGTGTTTCCCACTGCATAGTTCGTCGCTGCTTGGAAGGTACCATTCCCGTTCCCCAGCAGCACCGAAACTTGGTCAACAGCATAGCCACCATTCGTCACAGCTAAGTCTGTCTTAGCATCGCCATTGAAATCACCTGTGATGACACCACGAGGATTGTTTCCCACAAAGTAGTCCACCGCCGTTGGGAAGGTACCAGTGCCAGTGCCCAGCAAGACCGTCACTGTAGAACTACCGAAATTCGTCACAGCTAAGTCTGCCTTAGCATCGCCATTGAAATCACCTGTGCTAACACCATTTGGATCGTTTCCTGCCATGTAATAGGCCGCTGGCGCAAAAAGGGAAAACCGACCCGTGCCTACAAGCTGCCAGTTTGCATCCGCAACCGGGGTAATCAGCACCCCGCTGGATAGAGAGGTGCCGTTCATCAGCCATACCGCATTCTCCCCTGTGGCCTGGTTGCGCCACACCAAATCAGAGTTGCCGTCATAGTTAAAGTCACCCGTACTGACGATCCGCCAGTCCAGAGCCGCCAGCGGGGTGCTTATCACCCCGCTGGATAGAGAGGTGCCGCTCATCAGCCAAATAGCATTCTCCCCAGTAGCCTGGTTACGCCACACCAAATCAGAGTTCCTGTCACGGTTGAAGTCACCCATGCCCACAAGCTGCCAGTTCAAATCCGCTACGGGTGTCGTAATTACACCGATCGACAAGGTGGTGCCGCTCATCAGCCAAATAGCATTCTCTCCTGTGGCTTGGTTACGCCACACCAGATCAGAGTTGCCATCACCATTGAAGTCGCCAGTGCCCTTAATCTGCCAGTTCAGATCCGCAACAGGTGTTGTATATACACTGCTGGACAGGGTGGTGTCACGCATTAGCCAGATCGCATCCTGCCCCGTGGCTTTGTTACGCCACACCAGATCAGAGTTACCATCCCCGTTGAAATCACCCGCTCCGGACAATGACCAATTGTCGCTGGCGACGGGTGTTGTGTATCGTCCCACATCCAGGGTAGTACCGTGCATCAGCCAGATAGCATTCTGTCCGGTCAGTGGATTCCGGAAAACTAAGTCCTGTTGTAAATTAAGGCTGCTACTGGTCGCAGGCATAAGGCAGTCGTTCCTAAAGTATCTCGCCGAGATCCATACTCTGCTATGGCAAAAAAATAAGCAATCAATATAAAGTTGGTGTGAGAGTCTAGGTGCTTTGCTAGCGGAACCGACGTCGAAGGATGTGCATTAAACGCAATACAGCTCCTTCCTGTCCACGGCACTGAATGTGCGTTACCAAGAAGAAGCATCCTTGGTGGAAAGCAGCGCTGCATGCGTTTGGTTCCGCAAAAACAGGCTTGTAGGAACCTGTTAATCACCCCATTCATCAGCCTACTCAATGATTAAACGTTGCCATGCAAACACGTTGACGATCGCATCGTATCCAACCACAATGATTGTGCGATCGCTCTGATTACACGAACCTTTGGCTGCTGGCAACTAATCGAAAGTTTGCTTCACTTTCTTCAAACATGAGTAATACGATGGAGTAGACACGCCCTGTTTAGCGCCACATACCAACGACCCATGAATCCTTCTTCGCCTCAAGATCTGCCAAGTGAACAGCTTGCTCGTTACATCGAACAAACCAACGGCATCACCAAACCCTGGCTGCTTGTGCAACTGCGCTTAAAAAAGCTGCAAGATCAGCGAGACCATCTTTCTGCTGACGAGTACGAGCAAACGTTGGCAGATATTCATCAAGATATGATGAACCTCGGTGAGTGGTGGATAGGCAGAGAAGATGAGGTGTTTGGTTAAATCATGACAAGGCGTAGAAAGGTGGTTGCAGACAAGCAGCCGTCAACCGAGATCAACTTCAGTGATCCTCAGTATTATTTCAACCGCGAAATTAGCTGGTTAGAGTTCAACAACCGGGTGTTGCACGAAGCGTTTGATCCACGCACGCCTTTGCTAGAACGGCTGAAATTCATGGCGATTTTTAGCTCAAATCTAGACGAATACTTCATGGTGCGAGTGGCAGCACTAAAAGAGCAAGTAAGCGCCAAAGTCACCCGCAAATCAGCCGACGGACTCACACCGCAAGCACAGTTGGATTTGCTTAGCCAACGCCTGCATCCAATGGTGACACAGCAGCATCGACATTTTGAACACGCACTGCGTCCCCAGCTAGCGACAAAGGGGGTTCATCTTCTTGACTATATCGATCTCAATCAAGAACAACGGACGTATCTACAAACGTATTTTGAAGAGCAAATCTTTCCTGTACTGACACCACTGGCGATCGACCCTGGGCATCCCTTCCCCTACATCTCCAACCTCAGTCTCAATCTAGCGGTCGTCATTCAAGATCCAGCGACAGGGGAAGAACTCTTTGCCAGGGTGAAAGTCCCCAAAATTTTGCCGCGCTTTTTGCCTCTGCCAGAACACTTACGGCGGCAGCAAAAAGATGTGCCTGCAACGTGGACAGCAGTACCCCTAGAGCAAGTGATTGCTCACAATTTAGGGAGCCTGTTTCCAGGCATGAATATTCAGGAATATTATCCGTTTCGCATTACCCGCGATGGCGATTTAGAAGTGGCCGAAGACGAAGCAGACGATTTGCTGCTGGCGATCGAGCAAGAGTTGCGTAAACGACGCTTTGGTGGCTCGATCGTGCGCTTAGAAGTACACGCCTCGATGCCCGAATTGGTACGCGACACCCTACGGCAGGAAATGGATCTTGCGGAGAATGATGTCTACGAGGTCGAAGGGTTGCTATGCCTGAGCGACTTGTTTATGCCGACTAATCTGCCACTGCCAGAGCTAAAAGATCCGGTTTGGCGATCGACTTTGCCATCTCGCTTACGACGAGGGATGGAACCCGATCGCACGGCGCTCGATCTGGAAGATGACTTATTTGCCACCATCCGCAAACAAGACCTGATGGTGCACCATCCCTACAACTCATTTACCAACACGGTACAGCGCTTTATCACGCAAGCAGCGCATGATCCCGATGTCCTGGCGATCAAAACAACGCTCTACCGTACCTCTGGCGATTCGCCGATCGTAGATGCACTCATTGCAGCGGCAGAAAACGGCAAACAAGTCTCTGTGCTGGTGGAACTCAAGGCCCGCTTTGACGAAGAAAACAACATCAACTGGGCACGCAAGCTTGAGAATGTTGGCGTTCACGTGGTTTATGGTTTGGTCGGGCTAAAAACGCACACCAAAGTCATGCTGGTTGTGCGACGAGAAGAGGGACGCATTCGGCGCTATGTCCACATCGGTACAGGCAACTACAACCCCAAAACCGCTCGCCTGTATACCGACATCGGCTTGCTGAGCTGTCGAGATGATTTAGGAGCCGATCTCACCGATCTATTCAACTATTTGACGGGCTATTCGCGCCAGCAGACCTATCGCAAACTGCTGGTAGCCCCTGTGAATTTACGCGATCGCATGCGATCGCTCATTCACCGCGAAAGCGAACATGCCCGCAATGGACACCATGCCCGCATCGTCGCCAAAATGAATGCATTGGTCGATCCAGAAATGATTCGGACGCTGTACGAAGCCTCTCAAGCAGGCGTGCACATTGATCTGATTGTGCGCGGGATGTGCTGTTTGCGTCCCCAAGTACCCGGCATCAGCGAAAACATCCGCGTCATCAGCATTGTGGGGCGCTTTCTCGAACACTCCCGGATCTTCTACTTTCACAATCAGGGGCAGGAAGAAGTTTTCATTGGCAGTGCTGACTGGATGACCCGCAATCTCGATCGCCGCGTAGAAGCCGTCGTCCCCATTGATGACCCCACTGTTGCTAAAGATTTGCAAGAAATTTTGGGCATCCTCCTTGCCGATAACCGCCAGGCATGGGATTTGCAACCCGATGGACATTACATTCAACGCTGTCCCCCAGCAGGCGTTCCCGAACAAAGCTCCCAGCGCATCTTGATGGAACTGGCGCAACAGCAGTAGGTTAAATGATGGCTTGGCAACAGACAGGTTCAATGAGTCACATTCAATTGACCGTCATTCAGACTTCGTTATGATGAACACATGAGAGAACCGACGACAGCACAGCTACAGAGCTTGTATCGGCTTTGTCATTTGTTGACTAACATGATGTTTCAACCTATTCACATCGTACGTCTAGATGAAAGAACTTGGAATCTGTTTATGTTAGCGGGAAACGGCGAAGAAATTGAGTTTGAGATTCAACTAGACGGAAGGATTGAGCCATGACAGAGATCAATTATGCTGCAATGGATGATCAAGAGTTAAAGCGCTACATGCTCACTCATCGCAATGATCAAACGGCATTCTATACATACATGGATCGACGACATTCTCGTCCTTCCAACACTGTTATAGAACCGAATGATCCAGCTTGGGAAGAAAAATTGGTTGCAGCAATTGAGGCTCAAATGGGGCACGATCGCTAGTGTAGAACTTGTAACGCATCCTCACGACGATCGTCAAGAATGAGCGCGATTCTCTTTCAGAGAGGCTACGCCAACACCGCCACTAGATCTTGACGACATGCCTCGATCGTTTCACCTTGCCCATTGGCACCGACAATTTCAGGACAATACGCGAAATACCCACCTTCTGCTGCTGCTTCAATAATTGCGGTGAACTCGTTATGCATGGTCGTCCCGGTATTACTTAAGTGAGCTTTTTGATTGCACGACAGTCCGTACGTCGATCGATCGCATTCCAGCACGGCGAGCCGCTTCTAAGCCCGTATCGGTATCTTCGTAAACGATGCAGTCGTGAGGTGCAACGTTTAAGCGCTCAGCCGCCAGCAAGAAGATATCCGGTTCTGGTTTGCCTTTCTCGACATCATCAATACTCACGATCGCATCGAAATAGTGGTGAAGTTGAATCGCACCCAGCGTTGCTTCCAGCACCGCCCTTTCTCCACCAGAGGCAACCGCCATTGGCACTTTGCCGTGATAGTGACGCACAATGTCTGCAACGGCTTGCACTTCCTTAATGGTGTGAGTAAGCGCCCGATAGTGCGGCTGTCTTCCAGTGATGACAGCGGTGGAATCAAACTCATAGCCAAACGTCGCTTTGAGGATTTCCAGCATTTCTTCCGCAGACGTACCACAGTATGCGTAGTACCAGTCTTTCGAAAGATCGGCTCCCACCGCTTTTAAGGCAGCAGACCACGTTTGGTAGTGAACGGGCAGCGTGTCGGCTAGCGTGCCATCGCAATCAAAAATCAGCGCTTTGTAGGGTGGCGTTGGCGCGATCGTAGAGACCATCATTCCATATCAAGAAACCAACTTCATGGTAGACAATGGCACGGCTTGATGTGTTCTCACAGCTTCACAACGAGGACTCAAATCCACACGACTAGATCTCATAGTGCCAAATTTCATCTTCTTTCAGCACAATACGGCGCAGGGGTAAGCGATGAATCAAGCCCTGCTGCTCAAATTGGCTGAGGGTGCGAGTAATGGTGACACGAGTCGTCCCCAACATTTCAGCAATATCTTGATGGGTCAACCGCAAATCGATTAAATGCCCGGTTTCCACCTCGCGACCAAACTTCTTCGCCAACCAGCCCAGCAGCTTAATCACCATTGCATCAATTTTGCGGTAGCTGCGAATGAGCGAAAATTCTTCGGCTTGCTGCATGTGGCGAAGCAGTGCCTCTGTTTCTTGATGCAAAAGACTGACGGGCAATAAAGAGACCTCTACCTTCGTCAAGCACTCAAGCTGATACGGCTCCACCTTTGATAGGGCTTTACCCACGATATCACCCGGCCCCCATAACCCAGTAGCCGCGATCGTATCATCTTCCAGCCAGGTAATTGTCCGCACCACCCCAGTTTCAATCTTCCATAGACTGGCCTGTCGCAGGGGTAACAGCGATCGCGGAGAAAATTGCTGTGTAACCACATCAGACGCCTGGATAGGATAGAGAGAGGAGAGTGACATACAACTAAAGTACAGTATCTCGATAGATTAATGATACTTTGTGCAAATGTCAACGGTAGGATGAAACGTGAAGGCACCGTTGCTCTACGATCGACATTCAAGCATTTATTCTGCCGCGAATGTCAAGCTATAGATTGTCATCAAGACGCGATCTTAGCTGCCGACAGAGCGCAAAGTACAGTAAACTTATAGAATAACCGATGTATTTCAGATATAGCTCAAATGGTTACCATGACTTGCTCTTGGAACGAGCGTCAAACGTTAAATCTGCCAAGAATTCTCTATGTCTAGCTTCTAAGGATGACTCCATGCGTATTGCGAACGATATTACAGAACTGGTTGGACACACTCCCTTAGTACGGCTGAACAAAATTCCGCAGGCAGAAGGAGCTTTGGCGCAGATTCTAGTAAAGCTAGAGGGCATGAATCCTGCGGCATCGGTTAAGGATCGCATTGGGGTGAGCATGATCCAGGCGGCGGAAGAGGCTGGCCTGATTACACCGGGAAAGACAATTCTCGTCGAGCCAACATCCGGTAATACGGGCATTGCACTGGCAATGGTTGCTGCCGCCAAAGGTTATCAACTTATTCTCACCATGCCCGATACGATGAGCCTGGAACGGCGATCGATGCTGCGTGGCTACGGTGCACAACTGGAGCTAACGCCCGGTGTAGAGGGGATGCGAGGGGCGATCGCACGCGCAGAGTTGATCGCGGCACAAACGTCCGATGCCTACATCCTGCAACAGTTTCGTAACCCTGCAAACCCTAAAGTACACCGCGAAACCACGGCGGAAGAACTTTGGGCCGATACGGAGGGGCAGATCGATATTCTCGTCGCTGGAGTGGGCACAGGTGGCACCATTACAGGCGTTGCCGAAGTACTGAAGTCGCGCAAGCCCAGCTTTAGAGCCGTAGCAGTCGAGCCATTGAGCAGCCATGTGTTAACAGGTGGCAAAGCAGGTCCGCACAAGATTCAAGGCATTGGCGCTGGGTTTGTGCCCGCCATTTATCGAAGCGATCTGGTGGATGAGGTGATTCAAGTGGCCGATGAGGATGCGATCGCCTATGCTCGTCGCCTTGCCAGAGAAGAAGGCTTGCTGTCCGGCATTTCATCTGGTGCGGCACTCTATGCGGCTATTCAGCTTGCCAAGCGAGAGGAAAACCGCGATCGACTCATCGTCTTCATTCAACCCAGCTTTGGTGAACGCTACCTCAGCACAGCCTTGTTTAAGGATCTGGCAGCCGTTGAGTATGCGGTGTTGAATTAGGCAGAAGGCGGAAAGAGGCAGGAGGAGAGCCAACGCCGTTAACAACAACCAGTAACAAGCAACTGCTGCAACTCGCACCTCAAAACTTTCTCCCTTCTTCCGCTGCTCCCCTAACCTCCCCTACTCCCCATCCCTCACCCCTGACGTGCCACAATGGTTGGGTGCCGTCGCGGTTTGAGGAGACAAGGTTGTGAGTAGCAGTCCAAATAATGTAGGCATATCCATCCTTCTGTACATCATCGGCATTATGCTGGTGCTGATGGCGGTTCTCATTGTGCTGAAGGGGCTTGGCGTGCTGACAACGCTGCCAAACTACGTCATTTGGGCACTGTTGCTGTTGTCTGTAGGAATGGGTATTTTGGGTGGGCTTCGCAGTAGTCAACGACGGTAAGAGAATGATGGGACGATCGCTCAAACCAACGATGGTGGCATTTCTAGCTGTGCTGGCGATGACCCTTTTAGTCTGGGTACTGCGGGGCATTGGGCTATTGACCTTCATTCCAGGCTCTGTGCTGTGGGTGCTGATTTTGCTCAGCCTTGGAACAGCAATTTTGATGGTAGTGCGGTAGGGGAGAAGGCAGAGGGATGAAGGATGAAGTTTTGAAATGTCAGAGGCATCGTGTCTGTCGGGAAAGTCTGCTCGGTGCGCGATCGCGCTTGGTAGCAATCTCGGCGATTCTTTGGTCACGTTAGAAGCGGCTTTGAAGGTTCTGGCACAGTCTCCGGGCATTACTTTGGAGGTGCGAGCGCACTGGTATTGGACGAAAGCCGTTGGCCCCCCGCAGCCTGACTACCTTAACGGGTGTGCACTGCTGACCGTCACGCTCACGCCCCACGCCTTGCTGAAAACGCTGTTGCAAATTGAAGCCAAATTTGGTCGCGTTCGTCGAGAACGCTGGGGCGCACGCACCCTTGACCTGGATTTGTTGTTGTTTGATGATGTGATTCTGGACACTCCTGATTTGCAAATTCCCCATCCCCATATGACAGAGCGAGCGTTTGTCTTAGTGCCGCTAGCAGAAATCGCCCCGACCTGGATTGAGCCAATTTCAGGAAAAGCGATCGCAGAATTAGTACAAACGGTAGACTGTTCAGAAGTCAGACTTGTTTTGTGAAGGCAGAAGGCAGAGGGTAGGATGGCCGTTAAACTCGCTTTCCCTGCTCCCTCCGCTTCCCCTGCCCCCTTTCACCTTTCTTCCCCCACTCCCTTCCTACCATGCCCCTCGGTCGCGAACCGCCCCAACTTCTCAAACAGCGCCTACTCTATCAGGGGCGCAAGTTTGCCTTTGAAGCCAGTCGTTATCGGTTGCCCAACCGCAACGAGGGCGAGTGGGAGTGTATTCGGCATCCTGGAGGAGCACTGGCGGTTCCCGTGACTGAAGATGGCAAGCTCGTGCTGGTCAAGCAATATCGGTTTGCGGTGCAGGGGCGGCTACTGGAATTTCCTGCGGGTACAGTCGAAGCAAGTGAAACACCCGAAGAAACGATTCATCGTGAAATTGAAGAAGAGACGGGCTACCATGCCGATCGCTGGCAAAAGCTGGGCGAATTTTTTGTGGCTCCCGGTTACTCGGATGAAATTATCTATGCGTTTCTTGCTCAAGATTTAACGCTGCTTGAAAACCCACCGGGACAAGATGCCGATGAGGACATTGAAACCATCCTTATGACAGTGGCTGAGGTTGAAAAAGCCATTCAAATTGGAGATATTGCCGACGCAAAATCGATTTGCAGTTTTGTGTTGGCGCGTCCCTTTTTGTCATAGTTGTTGGCAGTTAGTTTTTAGTTGTTAGTCACTCAACTCCAGCTAATAACCAAGAGGCAACCACTAACAACCAACCACTAAAAACTAAAAACGATTAGCACTTCATGTCTGACCTCATTCTCTTCTGGCACCGTCGAGATTTACGCATCTCGGATAACATTGGTCTGGCAGCGGCTCGTGAACAAAGCTCTAAGGTTGTGGGCGTCTTTTGCCTCGACCCCAATCTTTTAGAGCGGGATGACGTTGCGCCTGCCAGAGTGACCTACATGGTTGGCTGTTTGCAAGCACTGCAAAAACGCTACAGCAAAGCAGGCAGTCAACTTTTAATCATCAAAGCCGATCCGCAGCGTGGCATTCCTGATCTGGCAACCGCCCTGAGTGCCAGTGCCGTTTTTTGGAACCTGGATGTAGAGCCGTATTCACAGGAGCGCGATCGCGCCGTGCAAGAAGCCCTCCAGCAGGCTGGTATCCCGTTCAAAAACTTCTGGGATCAGCTTCTCCATGCACCGGACGAGATTCGCACGGGCAATGGCGATCCTTACACCGTCTACTCACCCTTCTGGCGCAACTGGAGCAGCAAACCGAAAGCAGAACCTGCACCGACTCTAGAAAACGCCAGTGGACTGACCGAGAAGGAGCAAAAAGCGGCACAAAAAGCGGGGATGATCGCGCTACCAACCGCCAAAGACCTGGGCTTTGTTTGGGACAATCCCCTGCTGTTGGAGCCAGGAGAAGCCGCTGCACAAGAGCGTTTAGAGGCATTTTGCGATCGCGCTATCACCGACTATCAGGAGCAACGTAACTTTCCGTTCAATGCTGAAGGCACCTCTCATCTCAGTGCAGCGCTCAAGTTTGGCGCGATCGGTGTACGTACTGTGTGGGCAAAAACGGCGGCAGTCATGGAACAGGCTCGTAGTGATGAAGCGCAGGACGGCATTCGCGTTTGGCGGCAAGAACTGGCATGGCGAGAGTTTTACCAGACGGTGATGTACTTTTTCCCACAGTTAGCAGATGGGGCCTATCGCAAACCCTTTCAAAATTTTCCTTGGAACAATAACTCGGAGCATTTCAAGGCGTGGTGCGACGGTAAAACAGGGTATCCGATCGTAGATGCAGCCATGCGTCAGCTCAACGAACTCGGCTGGATGCACAATCGGTGCCGTATGATTGTTGCTAGTTTTCTCACCAAAGACCTGATCGTTGATTGGCGTTGGGGCGAGGCATATTTCATGCAGAAGCTATACGATGGCGATCTCTCTGCCAATAATGGCGGTTGGCAGTGGAGCGCTTCTAGCGGCATGGACCCAAAGCCGCTCCGTATTTTCAACCCTGCCAGCCAAACCAAGAAGTTTGACTCCGAAGCCGAATACATTCGCCAATGGCTACCAGAACTCCGCGGCATTGATACAGAAGCGCTGGTGACAGGCGATATTTTGCCTCTGGAGCGCGATCGCTGCGGGTATCCAGCGCCGATCGTTGATCATAACCAGCAGCAGAAACACTTCAAGGCGCTTTATCAACAACAAAAAGAAGCATAACCTGTCAGATGAATGTTGATAATAAGCATGACGAATCACGATCAGACATCCAAGCTGTAGATTGAACTTAGATGTCTAGAGATTAAAGGCTGCTATGGCTCGTAAACGCTTTGTGATTGAAATGGGGATGGGCATTGACCAACACGGCCAAGAACCAACCGTCGCAGCCGCACGCGCTGTCCGTAACGCGATCGCACACAACGCCCTCCCTGGCATCTGGGAGGTCGCTGGCTTAAGCGACCCGGATCAAATGATTGTAGAAGTGCAAGTTGCCGTACCCTATCCCGATCAGGTGCGAGAAGCAGATGTGCTGGCAGTGCTACCCTTTGGGCGCAAAGCGCTCACTGTGGAGGCGGGTGGCATGGTGGTGCAAGGACGAGCGATCGCCTCTCTAAACGACAAAAACGACGAGATGCTAGTTGCTGTAGCGGCTGTGACTGTGTTTGTTGAAACGTCGGGCGAATAACGGTAATTAGGGGTCAGAACCATCCCCCTGCTTCCCCTGCTTCCCTCACTCCACTCCCTTCATGCCTCATCCTCTATCTCTCCCAGGCAAAGACGATCGATTAGCTTTAGTAGTGCTTGATAGTCGGTAATTGGTTTGACGCAGAGTGCATCTGCCTGGGATTGTTCAAGCAGTGCCTGACGCTCATTTAACATGGCATAGGCAGTAACCAAAATAATGGGCAGGTGTGCTGTTTCTGGATGAGTCTTCAGGAAGGATGCCAAATCAGCACCGCTTACCGTTTGCCCTTCCCATTCGGCTCCTGGTAAGTTGACATCCATAAGAACAATGTCTGTGGGTTGCGATCGACAATGCCGAACAATATCAGCAGGTTCATCCACGATCGTCACGTCATGCTTACCTAATCGCTGAATCAACTTAGCGGTTCCTTTCGCTAAAGTTTGGTCATCATCCACTAAAAGTACATGCCAGGCGCACATAAAGGTTCCTTCAGTTGTACAAAAAGAAAAGGCGGCGCAAGGGCGCGTCATCAATTAAGCTCAAAAACCTTGCCTATCAGCCTTACCGCGCCCGTCCTCACAAATAAGGCTAAGGGCTGGAACCCTTGCTGCAAGTCATGTGTATGAGTCATTGATGACAGCCCTAGTAGAGTGTCAACTTTGAGCTGAGAAGTAGAGAGACGATGAGTGCGTGGGTAATCGTTCCCGCAGCTATTTCCTCCCTTCATTGCATAAAGTGTGCCCATGCGTGTTGCCTTCACAAACGCCTTGGTGAGTTTTGTGTTATTTCTTACCTTGGCAATGGCTAGCTCCAAGGGACATGAGGAAGAGCCTCTCCTTGCAACGAGGCTCAAGGCGTACCGCTTTCATACTTGCGTTGAATACACTGAGCGTCAGTTCGGCGGATCAGCCAATGTAAACGTGATAGTTGTACCCTGATCCTTTCCAGGGCTATCTAGCCAAATTTGCCCGTTCATTAACTCAACTAACCGCTTGCAAATGGTTAGCCCTAAGCCAGTCCCACCATACCGCCGTTTAATGGAGCCGTCGGCTTGCACAAAAGGTTCAAACAACGAGTCTTTGTGTTCGCGATCGATGCCAATACCCGTATCCGCAACCGAAATTTCAACTACTTGCTGAGGAATGTAGTCAATTGTTTGAATGCGTCGTATCGCGCGTAATTGAATTTGCCCAGCATTGGTAAACTTGAAGGCGTTAGCTAACAGATTGGTCAGAATTTGTCTCAGCTTGACGGTGTCTGCCTGCACATACCCAACCTGGCAGTCAATCAACAGAGCAATCCCTTTTTGGCGGCTCTCTAGTTTGAAAAGCTCGGCTTGCGTTTGGACGAGCGATCGCAAGTCAATAAGCTCCCATTGAACACTCATACGCCCTGCTTCAATCTTGGCAATATCAAGGATGTCGTTGATGATATCAACTAAGTTTTCCGCTGAGTGATAGGCAACGTCAATATATTCTTGCAATTCCTCTGGCGTGTCGTATAAGCCTTGCTTCAGCAGTTCAAGATAATTTAGCGTCGAGGCAAGGGGGGTGCGCAGTTCGTGGCTGGTAGATGAGAGAAAGTCCGATTTTAGGCGACTGGCTTCTTCCGCCGATGTCCGCGCGACGTTGAGTTCACGATTGCGCATCTCAACAAGAATCCGCTGCTCACGCTCACAACGGTAGAGCCGATTTTGCATAATTGCCATTGTCAGGTGAGTACCCAACGATCGCACCAGTTCAATTTCGCTGGCAGTCCATTGCTGCACCTGTCCATATTTCAGCTCTTGCCAGGCGGCAAAGGATGTACGGACACGTTGATAACGCTCGTCTGAATCAAATTTTCCTGCCCAGAGAGTATTTGTATCAATTTCATTCCGAAACAGGGTCAAGCAGCCCAGAGGCAAATCGCCATAGCGCAAGGGCATGACCAGTAAACTGCGAATGCGGGTATCGCGAAAACAGGATTGTACAGCCTCTAGTAGAGGCTCTTGGTAGAGATCAGACACAACCCAAGGGCGGCAGCCTGCATGGGTTTGTAGCGCTGACCACTGCTGATCAGCCTGAGCGAGATTCAGCTCAACCCACTCATCCAAAAATGGTTCTGTTCGGAGTGGCGGCAGTTCAGACGCTAATAATTGCTGCCAAAAGGGCGTTGTTTCTAACGGTTGGTGATGGTCAACGTACTCAGGCTGTAACCCTGTCGTATACGTCTGCATGACGGCATCGGCTTCACTGGGTACAAGGTAAAGGCGACCAGCCGCACACCGAGACACTTTCACTACTTGCTCTAGAACAAGCTGTAGCACTTCATAAATCGGCATGGGCGAATGTAGCAGCGTTGAAATCTGATTGATGACAGCTTCCCGATTGGCCTTTACACGAGTGCTGGTGAGCAGTTGGGATTGCGCGATCGCGATAGACACATGATCAGTCACCATCTGCACCGTCTGTAACCGCTTTTCGGAAAACTGCTTGGGGGTCGCGTGATGGGAGACGAGCAACCCCCACACATCCTGACGATGAAAAATAGGGATCACGACCGATGATTGCACCCCCATTGCCGTGAGGTACTGAATATGGCATGGATCAACGGGACGGTGCAACACATCTTCGATGGGCAAGGCTTGCACGTCTTCTACTGTCAAATCTCCTATGGTTAGAGGGCGTTCTAAGCGGCTGAGCGTAGCGCTCTGTGAGACAACGTCTACGATGACGCGCTGACGTGCTTTGACAAACATCTCTCTGGATGAGGGTGGAATGTCAGTCGCTGGAAAGTGTAAGTCGATCAGAGGCGGCAACCGTCCCGGACAGGTTGACTCTGCAATGACTTGGCCGGAGCCATCCGCCTGAAAACGGTAGATTTTTACGCGATCGGTGCCCAAAAAAGATTGCACCTCTGCCACCGTCGCCGCAAGAATTTCTTGTAGCTCCAGCGATTGCCGAATCCGGTTTGTCATCCGATTCAGCAGGTTGCCCTGAGTTAAGTTGTTGTCTGCTAATTCTGGTCGCTCACATTTAGCCATAAGCCCTTCAACACAACGATGAGAAGCGGACGCAGGCTCGTCTAAGTCCGTGAATCTCCGTGAAATAACGGAACATTTGCGATCGCTACGTTCAGTCTATGGAGAGAAGCGATCGCATCGCTACGCGAAATTTACTGAATCTCAGGCTTAACAAGGCTGGTTGCTTGCGTGTCATCGCAGTAGGGCACTCCATGTACCGCCACCCACCACTCCATCTGGCTCAAGCTTCAGTTTGCGCTGTGCCGCTTTGACGGCAGCGAGTGTCTCGGCACCAAACACACCATCCGCAGAGCCTTTGAACACACCGAGCGATCGCAACCGTTCTTGGAGTGCAACCACAGCTGGCCCTTTCATGCCCTGTTTCAAAACGGGGAGCGCTACAGACGTATTCGTCGCTGTGGCTGTAGTGGTCGCTGAAGTTGGGGGGGATGTGGTTGTTCCAGGCTTTGAAGTCGTAGCACTGGAAGCAGGCTTCACGGCGGGACGAGGCTTCGTCGCAGGTTGAGTGCTGACAGGGTTTGGGCTTGCGCCTGCGGGCACTGGGAAAGAAGCTGCGGACGTGCTGGCAGGTGGGGTTTTAGCCGTATTTGCGCCTGGAGCTGGTGTAGCACTCGTGGCTGGGGCAGGCACACTACTTGGCAACTCCGCAGGAGTTGGAAAGAGGCGATTCCACGTTGCAGGGCCAGTGATACCGTCTGCGCTTAAACCAGCTGCTTGCTGAAATTGGGAAACCGCCGAAACTGTGCTTTGTCCATACACGCCATCAACTGTGCCGCCGTAGTACCCTAACAATTGAAGCGTGGCTTGCAGTTCTGTAACTTCAGCTCCCCGGCTACCCAGGTTGAGCGTTGGACGCAGCAGTGCTTCAGTAGGAGTTCCCGCATCGATCGTGGCGGCGCTCACCTGACTGCATACATTTGCTGTGGTGTGATGAAGCAGCACAGCAGACCAGAAGCTCATGCCTATCAGGCTGAAGGCAACTCGGCGAAGCAGCCAAAGATTGAGCGTTTGAGGTTTGGATGAAACGGCCTGCATCTTATCCATTGCTGGAATCCTTCTGTAAATAATTGAAAATACTGATTGCAGAAAATAATGTGGTAGAGGAGGGTGATTCGGTATCGAAAGAACGCTACCATTAGCAGTTCTATTCCAGCGAATTTACCCTAGAGCTACTATAGGTGAGTCAGCATTGAATGCAACTAGAGAGTTTCTCTTAAATCCCGATCGATTTGGAGATTGCTTGCAAACGCTCTGGTCTGAATTGTATGTAGATCAGGACTGACGTTATTTGATCAGAACCTCGAAGGTCTCAGCGACTACGTTTTGTTACGATGCCTGATGCTTGATTAAAACCTCCGAGGTTTGCATAAGTCCTATCCATACACAGGAGCGAGCCACGATCGATGCGCCATCCCCTCTTAAGCCGCTTTCAGGGCACTTTGCTAGCATCAGCATTGGGTGAAGCGTTAGGAACCTACAGCCGATCGCAGCAAGCGCTTCAACGCAAGGGTATCCGTGAAGCAGAACAGAAACTACCCGCACCAACACCCACGACGCTATTGGGCTGGTATCCTGGCTTGACATTCAACCTCAACATGCCGACCGTGCCAGCACCGTGGGGCAACGCGGCTGTTAAGTGTGCCCGCGCCCTCGTGCGTACTGGCAGTTGGAACGAGCTTGAAATGGCTGCGATCGGGGTTCAGTTGGCGGCTGATCGTGTGGCAACGAGTGCCTCACTGGCACAGCCGCGATCACGCAAGGCGTTCATTTCAGCCGAGTATGCGCTTGCGACCCTTCCTCTCACCTTATTTTTCTACGAAAATGAACCGAAACAACAGCAGATCTTGAGGCAAACCGTTCAGCTTTGGCAGTCCCCTTCCAGCTTTGAAGCGGTCTCACTGGCTGTAGGCTATGCGATCGCGCAGGGGCTTAACGAGCAGATGGAACGGCTCACCCTACTACCCCGCACCATAGACTACCTCAAACGGAGTACTGCCAAGCCAACAGACACCCTGCTAGATTTGATGGGGGCACTGGAGCAGACCCAAACGCTCCTCCAACAAGATCCTGGGCTGCACACTGTGATCAATCGGTTACGGACTCATACCACTCACTCGTGTCATGAGGCGATCGCGTTGGCCTTCTATTGTTACCTCAGTTGCTTTGACGATCTGCATCTGTCCTTGCTAAGGGCGGCTCGTTGCGGAGAGGCCGCATCGGTTGTGTGTGCGTTAACAGGTGCCTTGAGCGGTAGCCATCACGGACTTAGTGGGTTACCCCTCGCATGGCGGCTTGATCGTCCATTGCTATTGCTGGGAGAACTATCTAATCTGGAGGTGTGCCATTTAGCAACGCATCTTTTTACAGTCTGGTCAGGTTCATACAACCAATCCACCTCCCAACCGTCGATCGCCATCGCAGCTCCTGGTCTCCTTCGTCCCCGGTAATACAGCGTTCATCAAGTACGTCATTCGTCAGGCCACCACCGTCAAGACAATGATTGAGCTTCTGTCCCTCCTGGCAGAAGACTGCTCGTCCGCTGCAAAGGTAAAACGGCTTTCTATAATGGAAGGGCTATGCCGATCGTTCTCACTCAATCTTGTAATCTCACTCAGAGTCGCTGCCGTTGGCAAAGCGATGGCCTATTACTATGAAATTGCTTCGTCGGCTGACGCAACCGTTGGAGGCACCAAGCCTCAATCGCAGCAGGCAACTATGGGCAACGTGGCAAGCCCGATGGCGTGAAACAGCGAACACCCACCCTCTGCTGCACACCCTCGTCCCTCTACCTTCTACCAAGCGATCGGCTCAGACACTGCCTGCCAATGCAGATGGCTCTGCCGGACAACCCAATGGGCAAACAGCACCCAATCTAAAAGTGGCTCCTGGTAGCACCTCTCGGTCTTACCTGCTCGTTGCCGTTACGGTTGTTTCTCTCTCCAGCGCGATCGGGCATCGGTTTTACAACGCTCCCAAACTCGATGTTGGTAAGGCTGCACCCCAGACCATCTTTGCCCCTGCGACAGTAACCGTTGAAGATACTAAAGCCACTGAGGAAAAGCGCAAGGTCGCCCGCAAAGAGGCTACGTCTGTGCTGATGCTAGACCAGACCGTGAACCAGCGCATTGAACAAGCCATTCAGCAGCAGCTAAACCAGGGAAATGAATTGAGGCAACTGGCAGGTACCTTTCCGTTTGTCAAAACCGCTATTTTGTCTCTGCCCGTGCAGTTGTACCTACGAAAAGCAGCCGCACAAGATTGGAACCAACTGGCGACGCTGGCAAACCGCCTTCCCACCCGTTCTGATGCGGCCACTACAAAATTAAAGACGGCTACCCTGGACGCAAAGCAGCAAAAAGCCTTTGCCGAGTTGCGATCGTATCGCCGGACCGTAAATACAACTGACTTCAATGCGTTGATGGAGTCGATTGCGCAGGCGCGATCGCAGTACGTGATTGCCTTAAAATCGCTGCCTGATACGGCTACTCTAGCGGGAAAACCCGTCTATGATGCCTCGCTGCTGAGCTTAACCGATCCAGAATGGCGACTAACGCAGACCCGCATCCTGCAAGCAGCAGACCGAATTTTGGCACAGGGCATTCCACTGGGGTTGCCACAATCCTTGCTTAATGAGGCAGTGAAGCGTCAGGTAGACGATTGGGTGCCTGCAGGTGCAGAGGCGATTGCAACTAATCTCTTATTAGCAGTCCTACAGCCAAACCTGGTAAAAGATGAAACCCAGACACAGTTAATGGCAGACCGAGCCGCACAGGACGTGAAGCCAGAGATAGTATCCATCCGCCAAGGTGAGGCGATCGTACATGCGGGTGAGACGATTACAACGGCTGATTTTGCCCTGTTGGATAGCTTCAAGCTGAGCCGTCGCGGCGTTGATTGGTTTGGTTTGATTGGGTTTGGCATGGTGATAAGCGGCACAATCGGTATTTACTGGCTGGTAGAACAGCGCTTTCATCCGGGGATGCGATGCCGCGATCGCGTCCTGATTGTGCTGCTGACGTTGAGTACACCCTTGCTGCTGACTCTGCATGTGCCGTCAACCAATCTGCCAGCCGTTGGGTTATTGGTTGGCAGCTTCTACGGTTCACCATTGGGTATTGCTGTAACCGTGCTGTTAGCGCTCTGCCTTCCTATTGGTACAGTGCTGCCCTGGAGCCATCTTTTTTCCAGTGCAGCAGGTGGCATCCTCTGTGGGTACATGGCAGGACGGCTGCGATCGCGAGAAGAATTGGCCTTACTAGGGGCAGCAGTCGGCATCCTTCAAGGAGTCCTTTATCTTTTGCTCAGTGTCGTTTCGGGCGCAGGGGTTTACACCTTGCTCGGTTCAACCGTGATTCACGGGCTGATTGGGCTAGCTTGGAGCATTGTGGCGATCGGCATCAGTCCCTATTTAGAGCAATTGTTTGACCTCGTGACCACCATTCGTCTGGTGGAACTGGCAAACCCCAATCGTCCTCTGCTCAAAAAGCTGGCTGCTAAAACACCAGGTACCTTTCAGCACACCCTGTTTGTTGCGACACTGGCAGAAGCCGCCGCACGGGCACTGGACTGTAATGTTGAGCTAGTGCGGACAGGAACGCTCTATCACGATATTGGCAAGACGCATGACCCGCTAGGCTTTATCGAGAATCAGATGGGCGGCCCCAACAAGCACGACCTGATTGATGATCCCTGGAAAAGTGCTGGCATCATCAAAAAACACGTGACTGAAGGCATTGTTATGGCGCGAAAGCACCGTCTGCCCAAAGCTGTACAGTCCTTTATTCCAGAGCATCAAGGCACGATGCTGATTGCCTATTTCTACCATCAGGCACAGCAGCGTGTGCAAACAGCAACATCCCAAGGCAAAGCCGTTCCACCGATCAATGACGCTGACTTTCAGTATGACGGCCCTGCCCCTCAATCACGAGAAACGGGCATTGTGATGCTGGCAGATTCTTGTGAGGCGGCGCTGCGATCGCTCAAAGACGCGACTCCCAAAGAAGCCCTCGCCATGATCAACAAGATCCTCCGCGCCCGTTGGCAGGATAAACAACTGATCAATTCTGGCCTCACTCGCGAGGAGATGTCTAAAATCGCTCATGTTTTCGTCGAAGTCTGGCAACAATCAAACCATCAGCGCATTGCCTATCCAACAAAGCCAATTAGCATTCAGCCGTCAACGAGCAAAGTCTGATCGTCAACCTTTCACACCGCTGCCAGATTCGGTGGGGACGATGTAGTGCTGCATGGTAATAAAGAACAACAAAATGGGCGCGATCGAAATCACGGAACCCGCTGCAATTAAGCGCCAGTCGAGCGAGAAGGTGCCTGCTAACGTCGCTACACCCAGCGGAAGGGTGTAGTATTCAGGGCGATCGAGGACAATGAGGGGCCACAGAAAGTCGCTCCAAGAGCCGATGAAGACGAAGATTGCCAGCGTCACCAGTGCCGGACGAATCGCGGGGATCATGACATACCACCAGATCCCCAGTTCCGAGCAGCCATCCATCCGTCCCGCTTCTTCCAATTCTTTGGGCACGCCCTGAAACGCTTGTCGTAATAGGAAAATGCCAAACGCAGACGCGATCGCCGGAAAAATTACGCCCAGATACGTGTTCCGCAACCCCAACTGCACCGCCAGCACATACAGCGGAATCATCACAATCTGAAAGGGAATCATGATCGTGGCGACGATCAGCGTGAAAAAGACTTCTCGTCCCCGAAAGTTAAGCCGCGCTAACGGGTACGCTGCCAGCGCACAAAATAGCAAGTTCAGCCCGACCGTCAGCACGGCCACAAGCGTACTGTTGAACAAATAGCGCCCAAACGGGTTGGCCTTCCACACCGTGACAAAATTTTGGAAGGTCGGCTGGCTGGGAAATAACTGCGGCGGAAACTGAAAGATGTCTTCCGTTGGCGATTTCATTGAGGTGCTAATTAGCCATACTAACGGAATGAGCATGGCGATCGCGATTGTGCCTAACAGACCGTAAAGCCAAATTTGTTGCCAGAACCGCGATCGCCGTATTTGAGTCATCGTATGTTTAAGGTCGCACACTATTTAGTCGCCACAACTGCCAGATTCCAGGCGAATCGCTTCATCAACGGCAGTTTTTTGAGCGCCTGATCGAGCGTTTCTAAACGCTGATAATCAGGCGTCAATCGATCGTGTTCCAGAATAATCTTTTTCCAGTAGCGTTCCTCGTTGGGATTCACTTTTTCAATGAGGTAAAAGCGCAGAAAGATCCAGAGAGTCGCCAGCCAGAAGGTATCGTAATGAACTTGAGTGAAGCGCGATCGTACAAAATTAACAACCGTGATATCTAACGGCGTTTCGTCTTCCGTCCGTACTTTTATGGCAATGCGACGGTAGACATTAATCACCGGATTATGCTTCAGCGGATCCCAGAAGCAGGCTTTGCCACCAGGTTTCAGCACACGGTACATTTCTTGAATCGCAAGACGGGGATCGGGAATGTGATGCAGCAGGTTAGACGCATACACAATGTCGAAGGTGTTGTCAGGGAAGTCGATCGCCATCGCATTCACCACTTTTCCCTCGACCTCGACCTGATTTGCCGCCGCCAGTTTCAGCGCCACATCTACCATGCCCGGTGAGTAATCCGCTGCAACGCACCTTGCCCCCTTCGTGGCAAAATACACGCTGTTTTCACCCGCCCCACAGCCCAGATCGAGCAAATATTTACCGTGCAAATCACCCAGTTGTTTGAGAATGAAGCGATTTTCAGGGGCAGTGCAGGCTTCAAAATAATCGGCAACGCGAATGCCATCGACATCGATAATAGCCGCCCACTGATCATGAAACTGCTGCTCTTTCTGAAGAATGTCGTCTTGCATCATGTTTTTTTCGATAACGATCAGATCTTCTATGATGCATCGTCAAGTAGTTGCGCTCCTTGCTCCCAAAGCTTTGTCAAATCACGCTTAGGTGACAAGTTCACAACTTCCCTACCGCTTTCAGCTTGCTTTTCGCGTAAATCTGCAAAGATTGCGTCCAAGTCATAATTGAAGGACTTAGCGTACTCTTCGCGGATCTGGTGGATTTCTTCTACAATTTCATCTGTCCACATAACTTAATCTGCCATTAGTTCGTAGGGGGTGCAAAGGATTGGCAATTCGTAGCCAAAATCGAGACTAATCTTCGCTAATTTTCTCTGGATTTGAGCATTGGCAATATGCTTGCAGTTCCACGTTAGCAGATAGTCCATGCCGTGAATGGTTGCAGCAGCAATGTGAATCGCATCCACGTTTGCTTTTGGCGGCAGACTGCTATGAGCAAGAAACTGTGCTGCTAGAGTTTGTACCGCTTGGTTCAGCGCCAGCAATGGGAAGCCACGCAATACCTCCAAGCGTTGAGCCGCGATTGTTTCATCGCCCTGTGCTACCTCGTTTAGGACTGCCTCTGACGTATAAAGAATGAAGGCATTTCGATGAAACTCCCACCAATCCTTTGTTATCTCAATGTTTGCAGCCAGGATCAAGTTCTTGGTCGATCGCGCTGTCAGATAGCCTAAGATGCTGGTTTCGAGATAAACCGTTTCACTCATACGTAGATAATCACAACCTTTAAGTACGAGACCGTTGTTGCATCACTATATATTGGCTGCCTCTCGCATTTATCGCAGAATGGCAGCTTGAATTTTGGTATCAAAGTCCAGGATCGTCTACGGCTGTGATGATGCTAGGGGAACGATCGCTTACCCTACCTAAATACGATCGCAGCGCTGCCTTATCTTCACGATGCCTGAGAAAGTATTGTCTCAATTCCTTGTCAGACATTGCAGCATAATTAATGGCTCATCTTCCAACAGCATCTCGATCACTTCCTGTAAATTCTCGTGTAACTCATCCAACATCTCACCCTGAGAATGTGCGCTAGGGGAACCAGGAACATAGCCAACATACAGGTTTGTCGCAGAATCTTGTTCAACGATCGCGGTAACCGTTCTCATATCTAGATCTCACAAACATTCGATAAATTCATCCGGTGTAATTTGCGCCTGCTTAAGGATGCCGCTTAACGTGCCAAGCTTCAACTCGCGGTGTAGCGGGACAACGCAGCCAACTTCACCCTTTTCGGTTTGCTTCTTCATTACAACATGGCTACCTGTTTGGCGGCTTTGCTCAAATCCCAAACGCTCCAGTGCCCGAATCGCTTCTCTGCTGGAGATTCGCGGCAGTCTAGGCATAGCTGACTTCAATGCTTGTGATAAAGCGGGGTGAGGTTTCAGGGAGAGGAAATTCTTCTAGATAAAGCCGTGTTGCCTCTGTTAAACCCGCGATCGCCTGTTCGATCGTGTCACCTTGATCAACGGTGCCAACCTCTGGACATTCAGCAATATACACATCATCTTCTTTGTGAAGAATCACTGTGAAACTACGACTCTTCATTATTTGTCATCCTCAAATCATTTTTAGCTAGCGCGTCTGCAGTGGGTTACATCTAACAGCGCTCAATTTGTGGCGGAGACTGTTCATACTCAGCGACTGCAAGTAGCCTTCGTATCAGTATAAGGCATTGGTTTCGTCCTCTAAGATAGGGTTTTAACTCTCGGTTCCGTCATTCAATATTACATGAAGTTTTCCTGTTACTGGTTTTGGAACATTTGCAGCAACAATCCGGTAGTCAATTTGGAAAGACAAAACTTGCTCAAATGACTCAAAGATAATTCCAATTGAATCAAAATATTCTGATGTATTTTGTTTTAGTTTACGAACATGAAGTTCGACATCGTAACTATTAGAACGACGAATATCAAGCGATGATACATTAGGCTGTGCTCGATTTTGAGAACTAATGAATGGAGAAATTTGACGTAGCGTCAATCTATCCAAAGAAGGCTTTATCAGATTTAATCTATCCTTTCGAGTTCTAGGAATCGGCTGAAGTGGCGGCGCTGGTCGTTCAGATATATCAGGAAGATTTAATATACTACACAGGGAAAAACCATCAGGAAAGTGCATGTGTATGTCAATGTCTTCTGCTGGACAGGTGCCGAAGTTAGATATTGATATGTCTAGAAGGAAAGTTCGGCAGCGGACATCGTGCCAGGGAATATACTCTTCCAAATACTGTCTATAAGCCTTGTAGAACTCATCAAGCTCTTTATTGTAACTTGAGATTTCGTGGGGCAAAATTTCTGGCGTATCGCTCCCATACATCTGATGGATAGTTCTATGCGAGGGATTGACCAGTTGACTATCAAGTTGAATTTCTGGCATCTTTGGAAACTCTTTTTGAAGCTGTTCAATACCTCTCTCAATTGTTTCACTAGCATTAAAACTTTGTGAGAATGGTTTTCTCACCGTATAAGTAATCCTGTCAGAGTTCCCTGAAAAGCATAGCCTCAAATCAGGTGTTCTTTGTCGAAATTCCAAAACCTCTTTTTCAAGCTCTCTGATACGCTTATCAGTCTGATCCAACTCGTCTGGAAGCTTTAAGTCATATGGCAAGCAAATAGCTTCTATCTGATAATATTTCGCTTTCAACCTTAAGCCCAAATCTGCTGCAACTAAAATTACTGGCAAACTAGGGTTTTCAGACCTGAACGATAAAATGCTTGCTAAAAGTCTATCATCTTGAGAATTAGGATCTAGATTCAAAGCTGCAAAATCAGGAGACTTATTATCCACTTCAAAACAAATGTCTATATTTGGCTTCAAATTTGTTTTAAGACCAGAATCAACTAATTTATGAAGCTTTTTAGTAACGTTAGTTGCTTTATTACGTAGTTTTGACGAAGAACTATATTTATGCTTGTCAAGTTCCTGAACTACGATACTTGGTAACCGTATCTCTACTTGATCAACATTTAGTATCTTTAACCAATCTATTTCATCAAAGGATCGGTAGTGTAGAAAAATATTTGTATCAATAAAAAGGGCTTTGAAGTTCATGACTTTACCCAAAATAGACTCAACTTTGTTGGGATTATAGCGTAAGAACTTTAATGAGAGTTTCAATTACGACAAGCACGTTAGTCTCTAAATCTTGCTAATGAGTTTCAATTATGTCCTTATCGACATCTCTGATAGCCGACAATTAATCTCCACCGCCAAAGCACAAAAGAGCTGAAAATCTATCTCTGCGCTTCGGCGGTAACCCTAGCAAAATTCTGCTTGAGGCAGTTTTTAGCCTTCGATCGCCACTACCCCTTCCACTTTCCTTTCAACCGCGACCTTACCTGCTTCATCCTGACGCTGCATGGAAGCATAGAGACGATTCAACGCATTCACATATGCCTGCGCGGATGCCACAATGATGTCGGTGTTGGCGGCGTGCCCGGAGAAAATGCGATCGCCCTGACGGAGGCGGATGGTGACTTCGCCGATCGCGTCGATGCCAGCGGTGACGGATTGCACGGAGAACTCGATCAGTTCGTTGGGCACATTCACCACGCGGTTGATGGCTTTGTAGACGGCATCGACTGGTCCCGTTCCCGTAGCAGCATCGGTGAGTTCCTGGCCATCGGGCGTGCGGATGGCGATCGTCGCGGTGGGATGGGCGCGATCGCCGCAGGACACCTGCACCAGTTCCAGACGGAACAAGTCGGGAGCCTGTTGGATTTCGTCGTTGACGATCGCTTCCAGATCCCAATCCGTCACGTCTTTCTTTTTGTCTGCCAGTTCCTTGAAGCGGACGAAGGCTTTGTTGAGTTCTTGGTCAGCGAGGTCAAAGCCCAACTCTTTGAGGCGCGATCGAAAGGCGTTGCGTCCCGACAGTTTGCCCAGCACAATCTGGTTATCCGTGAGACCAATAGATTGAGCATCCATAATTTCATAGGTCAACCGATTTTTGAGCACCCCGTCCTGATGAATGCCCGATTCGTGAGCAAAGGCATTGGCACCGACGATCGCTTTGTTCGGCTGCACCAGCATTCCCGTCAGGTTCGATACCAAGCGTGAGGACTTGTAAATTTGGCGCGTATCAATATTAGTCAGCGGTGCTTCGGACTCGACGGGACGACCCAAGAAGGGGTTAAAGTACTGTCGTCGGACGTGTAGCGCCATGACCAGCTCTTCCAGTGCTGCATTCCCTGCTCGTTCGCCAATGCCGTTGATAGTGCATTCGAGCTGTCGCGCACCGTTCTTCACCGCTTCCAGGAAGTTGGCAACCGCCAGCCCCAAATCGTTGTGACCATGAACGGAAATGATGGCTCGATCGATATTCGACACATTCTCTTTAATGCCCCGAATCAACGCGCCAAATTCCGCAGGAGTGGTGTAGCCCACCGTATCGGGAATGTTGACAGTTGTAGCACCTGCCGCGATCGCCCGTTCTAGCACTTGATAGAGAAATTCTGGGTCAGAGCGCCCTGCATCTTCGGGCGAAAATTCGACATCATCCACAAACGATTTAGCGTAAGCAACCATTTCACCCGCGATCGACAGCACTTCCGCCCGCGATTTCTTCAGCTTGTACTGCAAGTGAATATCCGATGTAGCGATAAATGTGTGAATGCGCGAGTGAACCGCAGGCTTCAACGCTTCTGCTGCGGCTTTGATGTCATTTTGCGTCGTCCGTGCTAAGCCACAAATGCGGGGGCCACCTTCAACACCCACGACTTCGGCAATTTTCTGGACAGCCTCAAAGTCTCCAGGGCTGGAGTAAGGGAATCCTGCTTCAATCACATCCACACCCAGCCGCGCAAGTTGGCGGGCGATCGTCAGCTTTTCATCAATGTTAAGCGAAGCACCGGGAGCCTGCTCACCATCCCGCAGGGTGGTATCGAAAATAATGACGCGATCGTGACTGGGTTGAGGCTGTGTTTCCATAAGTAGAGATTCCTGCTGTCATGCAAGCGACAATATCACCATTCTAGAGGGTGAAGGCGCATTTCGCACTTCAACTTGTAGTATTACGTATTTCAAGCAGCCGCCCGGAGAGTCAACGTTCAGAGAAGCAAGCAAAACCAAGCTCGCAGGTCAAACGTCTCCACGTCCTCTTGCGCCACTCCCCTCACTGCCCTAATAGTCTGCTTTTTCAATTTCTTTACGAATAGCGTTCAAATCAATATAGCGATCGGTGACGTTACGAAGTTCGCGGGCAATCATGCCTTCGGTAGAAACAACCGTAATGTGTGTATTTTTGGAACGTAGGAGTTCGATCGCGCGTTCAAAATCGCCATCGCCGCTAAAAAGAATCACTCGATTGTATTGTTCAACGGTATTGAACATATCCACCACAATTTCAATGTCCAGGTTTGCTTTTTGCGAATAACGCCCAGAATTATCGTCGTAGTATTCTTTGAGAATTTTGGTTCTTACCGTATAGCCCAAACTGATCAAAGCATCTCTAAAGCCTCGCTGATCTTGAGGATCTTTGAGACCTGTGTACCAAAAAGCGTTGATTAAGTTTACGTCTGGATCATGGGTAAAGTACTCTAATACTCGCTTTGGATCGAAAAACCAGCCATTTTTTTGTTGGGCATAGAACATATTGTTCCCGTCCACAAAAATAGAAAGACGACTCGTTGCATAAGCCATAGAAACTAAAGACCTAAAATTTGTAGAAAATAAATGTAATTGTAACAACTCATTTTAGAGTCGTTAATCCAGAATCACGACAGTCACCAAGTAATGACTTAACGAACATACGCCAGGAAAATCCAATCAGAGGTTGTTCACCAGCGTTCGTAAGACCTTACTCTGTAAGTCTTCTAAGCAAGACTTTTGCTATTAACAGCTTGCATCAGGTAAAAGCATCCTCCTGAGGGAGGATTTATCTGTCCAGAACATCTATAAGTCGTGCGGTTATGGTTCACCATAAAAACATTAATTGAGCAGTTAAATAGCATTCTTTAGCGGTCAAATTTAGTGAGAATCCACGCAATATTTCTACAATCGTAAGATAAGAGCATAGAATTTAAGACTGTTGAATCTCCTTAATTATTGCAAAAAACTTCAGACTCTGCCCCCATGAACTCACCTAGAGCGATAGCATCGCGGCATCAAGACCAAACGGTTCTCTATAACGAGAGATCGATATTAACCGAGTTGAGCCGTTCAGTCACCATCAAGGGGCTGTTCTGCCGCATCGGTTAGTGCCGTGCTCCAATCTGTTTGAGGCTCAGCAGCACGAGGGGTCACAGGTAGAAGTATGGGATAGCCTGGTGAAGACGGCACTAGCTCTAACTGCCTGGTTTGAGTGTGAGCAGGCTGATTTTGGCGGCGGCGAGACACGTTTTCTTCATTGGTATCTTCTGCCACCACTTCGTAAAGTATTGCCAGTTTGTCAGGCGTTTTGCCCTTGCGCAGCACTCGCCCCAATCGCTGAATATGTTCGCGGGTAGACCCTGTACCCGAAAGCACGATCGCGACACTCGCATCAGGTACATCCACCCCTTCGTTCAGCACTCGTGATGCAACCAATGCCCGATATTCACCCGCTTTAAATTTAGCCAGAATATCATGCCGCTCTTTGACGCCTGTCTGGTGCGTGATGGCAGGAATCAAAAATGCTTGGGAAATGCGGTATACCGTTGCGTTGTCATCCGTAAAAATGAGCGTGCGATCGGGATAATGGGCGGCTAGTAAATCTGCCAGAACGCGCAGTTTGCCTTCTGTCCCAAAGGCGATCGCCCGTGCTTCACGATGGGCTAACATCGCTCGTCGTCCTGCTTTAGAACGAGCACTTGCCTGCACAAACCGCTGCCACCCTTGTACAGAACCGAGGAAAATTTTGGCCTCTTGCAAGAACTGATTTCGCACCTGCATCAACTCGTCGTAGCGATCGCGCTCTTGCTCCGACAGACGCACCCGCATTTGGACTGCTTTGTGTTTGGCAAGCGCCGTACCCGACAGTTCCTCAGCACTTTTGCGGTACACTTCCGCGCCAATGAGGGTGTAGAGATCTTCGTGTTTGCCGTCGGTGCGATCGGGCGTAGCAGTCAGGCCCAGACGGTAAGGAGCGATCGCGTATTCAGCAATCACCCGATTGAAATCGCTGGGTAAATGATGGCACTCATCAAAAATCAGCAAAGCATACTGATTGCCTAGCGTTTCCGCATGAATGGCAGCACTGTCATAAGTCGAGACGAGAATAGGCGATCGATCTCTCGAACCACCCCCCAGTAAGCCAATTTCGACATCCGGAAAGGCCGCAATCAGATGAGCGTACCATTGATGCATCAAATCCAACGTCGGCACCATAATCAGCGTGCTGCGTTTGGTTGCTTGCATTGCCATTTGCGCCAAATAAGTTTTACCAGCCGCCGTCGGTAGGACGACTAAACCCATCCGCCCTGCGCCAACCCAAGCCGCTAAGGCTTCCTGCTGATGCAGGTAAGGCTCCATTTCTAGCTTGGGGATGAGTGCAAGCTCACGAAACGCGCTTGCACGATCGTCTAACTCCGTTCCCGCTGCCCGTAATGCCAGCACAAGCTTGCGATACTGCATCGCCGGAATGCGAAACCGCTCCACGCGATCGTCCCACGTGGCAAAATCCATCCACTCTTTGCCGCGTGGCGGTGGATGCAGAATGAGCGTGCCGCGATCGTAAGATAGCGTAGGAGTCCGAGCCATAAGTGATTCTATTTGAGCATCGGGATCAATCTCTATCCCTGTCAGCGATTCGTCTTGTGTACCTGCAATAGTAGCGGTTTCGATAGAGAATTGGATAAGAGAAGTAGGACTTACGCAAAAGCGATCATCTTTCGCCCCCTAGCCCCCAATGCTGGGGGAACCGAGCCAATTAAAGCCCCCAGCATTGGGGGTTTGGGGGCAAATGCGTAAGTCCTAAGAAGGTAAAAGGATGAAGGCTAAAGGCTAAAAATGCAGTCAGAAGTCAGGAGTCAGTCTCCGGTTTCAGTCAGCAATCTCCAGTTTCTAGCTCTGCGACTGATCACTGTTTACTGGCAACTGTTGAGAACTCAGAATTCAAAACTCAGAACTCAAAGTTCTTTCCTACTTCCTTAACCTCTCTGCTTTCCCTCCCGTCTAACCACTAACAACCAACAACCCTTCTACATGGCTTTTTCTACTCAACCCACCATTGGTGTGGCGATCGTCGGTACAGGTTTTGGGCAAAAAGTACATATTCCTGGCTTTCGGGCACATCCTCGAACAAAAATTGTTGCCGTGTACCATCGCGATCGCGCTAAAGCAGACACGATCGCTCAGCAATACCAGATTCCGTATGCCTGCGAGACGATCAAAGACGTTATCGCTCTGCCGGATGTCCAGGGTGTCAGCATTTCTACGCCACCGTTTCTGCATTATGAGCAGGCAAAAACAGTTCTAAGCGGCAGAAAACATCTGCTGCTAGAAAAACCAACAACGCTTGCAGCTAGTGAAGCGATCGCCTTGCAGCAGCTAGCTACCGCGAATGGCGTTGTGGCAAATCTCAATTTTGAGTTTCGCTGCATTCCAGCATGGTTACGACTGGCAGAACTGTTGGCAGAAGGCTATGTTGGTAAGCTGCGACTGATTAAAGTGGATTGGTTAGTGCCAAGTCGTGCTGATGCCTCGCGTCCCTGGAACTGGTATGCGCGGAAGGATCAGGGGGGTGGTGCATTGAGCGCGATCGGCTCCCATGCCTTTGACTACATTGCCTGGCTATTTGGCCCTATTAAGCAACTTTGCGCGCGTCTGAGTGTTTCCGTACCAGAACGTCCCGATCTCGCCAGTGGTCAACTTAAGCCTGTTGATGCAGATGACATTTGCATGATTCTGCTGGAACTGGCGGATGGTACACCCTGCCAACTATGCTTGAGTGCTGCTACCTATCAGGGACGGGGACATTGGGTTGAGGTGTATGGTGATCGCGGTACGCTTGTTCTCGGCAGCGATAACCAAAAAGATTACGTTCACGGCTTTAAGCTCTGGGGTAGCCATTTGGGTGAACCACTGAAGGAGCTAGACATCCCCAGACATCTGGAGTTTCCTGAAACGTTTCAAGATGGTCGCATTGCGCCGTTTGTCCGTATTGTCGATCGCTGGGTGCAGGGTATTGACGCTGGACAGGCGATCGCGCCTTCCTTGCAGGAGGGACTCTATGCTCAGCGCTTGATGGATCTGGCGCACGAGTCCAATGAGAATGGACGATGGGTGAAGGTAGAGCAAGCCGTTATCGGTTGTAGTTAGAACGCACGAGAAGACAGACGGTAGAGGGTAATTGCTGTCTGCTAACCGCTGAAGCTGCTCAAACTCAATCATTCCCTCATAAATCTGCGACGAACGGTTCTTGCAATTTACTTTGACTTCACAAAACCTGGATTAGACTAAGTCCAGCGTTTAAGGAATCTTCAGCAGGCAATCACGTATGTCACAGAGTCAAGCAACAATCCTGGTTACTGGCGGGGCTGGCTATATCGGCTCCCACGCAGTCTTGGCACTTCAACAGGCAGGTTACCACGTCATTGTGCTAGACAATCTAGTGTATGGGCATCGAGATATCGCCGAGACAGTTCTAAACGTTGAGCTGATCGAAGGTGATACGAACGATCGTCCCCTGTTAGACAAACTGTTTGCCACCCACAATATTGGTGCGGTCATGCACTTTGCAGCGTATGCCTATGTAGGCGAATCCGTTACAGACCCTGCGAAGTACTACCAAAACAACTTTGTTGGTACCCTCACGTTGCTAGAGGCCATGCTGGCAGCAAATGTGAAGCACTTCGTCTTTTCCTCTACCTGTGCGACTTATGGTGTACCGCAGATAATCCCCATTCCTGAAGACCATCCTCAAAATCCCATTAATCCCTACGGCGCAACAAAGCTGATGGTCGAGCGAGTGCTCACTGATTTTGACAAAGCCTATGACTTTAAATCGGTCTGCTTTCGCTACTTCAATGCGGCAGGAGCTGATCCAGACGGACGCTTGGGTGAAGATCACTCGCCCGAAACCCACTTGATTCCGCTCGTCTTGCAAGCCGCATTAGGACTACGCGACTCGATCGCCATCTTCGGCACGGACTATCCCACCCCTGATGGCACTTGCATCCGCGACTATATTCATGTCACAGACCTTGCACAGGCACACGTTCTAGGACTGTCATACCTGCTGAACGGTGGTAACACAACGATTTTCAACCTGGGCAACGGGAATGGCTTTTCGGTGCGCGAAGTCATTGAGATGGCACGGCAGGTGACAGGACGCGAGATTCCCGCGATCGAGCATCCTCGTCGCCCCGGTGATCCTCCTGCGCTGGTGGGCAGTGGCGATCGTGCTCGTACTGTTTTAGGCTGGAACCCACAGTACGCCGATTTGCACACTCTGCTCTCCCACGCCTGGAGCTGGCATCAAAAGCGTCACGCTCAGTGAATTAGCTATCAGCTATCAGCCGTCAGCTTCCTTCTAACAACTAAAAACCAACAACCAACAACTTCTTCATCCCTCATCCCTCACCACTGCGGATCGGTATGAAGCAACGCTTCGGCGGCCTCTGCTACTAGCGGCTTAGAGAAAAAGTAGCCCTGTCCATACTCACATTTGAGTCCGCGCAGGCTGGCAAGTTGCTCGGCAGTTTCAACCCCTTCTGCCACAATATCCATATTCAAGTTGTGACCCAAAATGATGATGGTCTGGACAATTTGAGCATCTTCGCTTTCATCGCCCATACGGCTCACAAAGGAGCGATCGACCTTAATGGTGTTTGTGGGGAAGCGGTGCAGGTAGCTCAATGACGAATAGCCCGTGCCAAAGTCATCAATGCTCAGTTGCAGATGAAGGGCTTTCAGCCGCTGAAGGAGGGCGATCGTAGACTCTACGTCCGTCATCGCCATACTTTCGGTAATTTCTAGCTTTAAGCTGTGTCCATCCAACTCTGTTTCTTGCAGCGTGCGTTCAATCTGCTCAACCAAATCTGGTTGCGAAAATTGCTTTCCTGACAAGTTGACACTCACCAATAGGGGTTGCTCTCTGGGAAACTTCTCCTGCCAGAGGCGCAATTGTCGGCAGGCTTCGTAAGTAATCCACTGCCCCATAGGGATAATCAAATCCGTTTCTTCTGCCACTGGAATGAAATCGTTGGGTGGTACCAAGCCGCGCTCCGGGTGCTGCCAGCGTACCAAAGCTTCAAAGCCAGCAATCCTACCAGTTTGTAATGACACCAGCGGTTGGTAATGGAGCCGAAATTCTTGCCGTTCGACGGCACGACGCAGGTCTGTCTCAAGCTGGAGCCGCGTCATTACCTGCACTCGCATACCTGTAACAAACACCTCATGGCGCGCTTTCCCTGACGCCTTGGCGCGGTGCATCGCTGTGTGGGCATCCCGCAGAATGTCTTCAGGTTCGTATTCTGAGTCAGAGCGACCCAACACAATACCAATGCTGGCAGTACTAAAGACCTCTTGTCCATTGAGCGTAATCGGCAACGTCATCTGCTGTTGTAGCCGATCGGCAAGCTCCGTAATTTCAGCCGTGTCTCGAATGTGGTGCCGCAAAATGGCAAACTCATCACCGCCTACTCGTGCAATGTGATCGGTCGATCGCAGACAAGCCTTAAGACGAGCGGTGGTCGCTACTAGAAGCTGATCACCCAGACGGTGCCCAAAACTATCATTAATCGCTTTGAAGCTATCTAAGCCGACAAAAAGAACCGCGATCGAGGGTGCCTCTGATGGTGGCTCTGCATTCGAGCAAGGTGGCTGCCGTCTGATGACCCATTGGAGGCGCTTCATCAACAAAGCTCGGTTGGGCAAGCCGGTGAGTGCATCGTGAAATGCATCATGCAACAGCCGATACACCACAACTCCCGCCGTAGCCAAAATCAGAGCGATCGCGGCTGGCACAATAGGCACCCATCCCCCTTGCAGCATCAAGCCAAAGCAGATGCAGCCCAACCCAACGCCTGCAAGAACAATCATGCCCACTAGCGAGCCGGGATGACGGAATCGCCATGCCAGTCCCCCACCGACAATAGACCATAGCCCTATCCATAGGATCTCACTCGGTTCAGGCCAGTACCACGGCAAGGCATTCCCATCTAACACCTGACCCAGAATTTGACTCACCATTTGAGCGTGAATCAAAACTCCTGGCGTTTTCGGGTTTTGCTGAGCTGCTGATAAATTGTAAGGCGTTAAAAATAAATCTTTGCCGCTAGGAGCTGTGGTACCAATCAGTACAAGCTTGTCTTTTACCCATTCTGGCTGAAGCTCACCCTTCAGGACTTGCGTGAGCGTCACCTGTCGAGCCACGTTTTTAGCAGAGCGGTAGTTAAGCAACACCTGATAGCCCCGATCGTCAAGTGCACGATAGCCGCCCGCACTTGGGTCGAGTACTGGAAATGCTGCGTTGCCGATTTGTAGAGCGTTTGTGCCAACGCGGAAGGGAAGCTGTTTATCCGCCAAGTATTGCAGGCTTAGGCGGAGAGCAAATGAGTAGAGTTTTTCCTTATTTGAGGTGGCAAACAGTAGATTGCGTCGTACGACCGCATCGGGGTCAATCACAAAATCGCTAAAACTGACGCGATCGACAGGCACCCCAAAGGGTGGCGGCACACTACTATTATCTGCATCACCCAGAAGCATGACAGTCGTCACGTTGCTAGAGCGCAACTCCTTCAGCAGCAACCCATGACCTGGCTCTTGTGGTACGTCACGATAAATGTCTAGACCGATCGCTTTAGGTTGATACTGGTTTAACTTCGCCAGCAGTTCTGCAACAACCTGATCGGATATGGGCCAACGGTTTTGCGATCGAATATCGTCTTCAGTAATCGCAACAATAAGCAAGCGGGAATCGGCACCAGTATCAGGGCGCAGCCGCACCATCTGGTCAAAGGCCAATAGCTCTAACGATTGCAGTCCACCTGCCTGACGCACGCCTAACACTAAGCCAGTCGCCAGAACACCAGAAAGGAACGCAGGATGCTTGAAAGCCCACGTTAAACAGCGGCGACCATTTCTGACTATCCCTTTGGGGTTAAAGCGGAAATCCGTCATGTCAACAGCAAGTATTGAGGTTGGGGCAGAACGTGAAACGGTAGAGCAGGGTGACACCATGAACGGCGTTTGGAGTAACCATTCCACCGACAGTAACCCTTAAAAGCAAACTGATGATTCAGGGAATATGCGGCCAACGGCCAACCACTGCCTCTGGTGCCTTTCAGGCTGTCACCTAACCAATGGCTGTCAGCTTATGATCTTTGTCAATGGCACGATCGCATTATGAGGTGCAGTGCTTGAAGCTTAACTCATACAGGAGCAATCACCCCGATCTACTGTTGCCCAAAAACAGCGTTGAGCTGCGGTCGATCGACCATGATTTAGATGTCGCTTGCGTCATGTAGCGTGACCATCCGTGCAGCCTAAGAGTGGTTTGTTGATATTAAACAGAAATGCTTGCCAAACCAAAAGATGGCTCTCCTGTGAGACAGTGCTATGAACCGTTGCTTCACCCTTTTTAATTTCACCCTCTTTCAATAGTACCCATCCCCACCCAAGACCCCACAGCCAATTACTGTCACTAAATGTAATTGTAGAAGTCTGCCATTAATGATTTGATAGTTATAGAGATTTATAAGCCCACTAGCAGAAGTCGTCAGGCTACCAGTCAGAGCGCTGAAAACTTCTACCAAAAGTGACGTGTACTCACCCAGCCAGGTGAGTCAGAGGGATGATGTAGAGCCTTTGAGATTATCGTAATCTGATCTCAAGCTCCGGAATCGATGTTTATGGCCGTGTATTTACCGAAGCTGATCTATCCTTCCCGTTATGTTGGGAATGGAATTTATAAGTCTTCTTTTTCAGTTCACTGTTTCAGTCTCAGAGGAGAAACGCGATGCGAAACCAACTCGTCCACGCACTCTCGCCGTGGTTCTCTCAGCTAAGTCGCTCTCGTCACCTTTTAGCAGGATTATCGCTCACCGTTGGCTTGCTCGGTGCTGGTTTGTTGCCCGCGATCGCTCGTACAGAAGCAGCACCTAAGTCAGCCTTACCCGATGGAGTTTACCTTTACGGGCAATCGGCGCAGCCCGAACAGATTGGTCAAGGCTATTTCGTGTTTGAATCTAAGCAAGGCAACGTGGTTGGAGCATTATACATGCCACGATCGTCCTTCGATTGCACCTCTGGTAAGTTTGAGGGTGAGCAACTAGCGCTAACGGTGGTGAATAGTTACGATCGCACTACAAACCCATTTGAAATTGCGTTAGAGAAGACTTCTAACGTTGCTACAGAAGGCAATCCTGCTTTTCAAGCCATCGGTCTAGAAGGATTCCAGCGGATCAACAAGCTTAGCGAAAACGACCACCGCATTTTGAACGTCTGCAAGGCCGACTTGCAAAAGCAGAGCAACCAGAAACAGGCAAAGAGATAAGTTGAGTTGAGCATTCAGGAGCCAGAAACCAGGAGGCAAAGCAGCATTTCCAACACTGGCTCCTGACATCCCGTACCGAGTTTCAAACGTTGTTGGTTCATAGGTTTAGGGATTCACTGGAACATAACATCCCACTGCTCATCCACCCTCTACTTATCCACCCCCTTCAACCTGGGATTTTATTGGTTACTAGTTCCCTTACATTCCGCTAAGGTCACGCTCAACCACGATAATATTTTCAGTCACTTTTTCAAACGTGTCGTCATGACTGATGACAAAAAGTTGGCGGAGCGTTTTAAGGTTGGCGATCGCTTCTGCAAGGTGATCGCGGCGAGGTTTATCCATGTTGGTAGTCGGCTCATCAAAGAACGCAACATCAATATCCGCTAGCACTTTGAGTAGCGCTAGGCGAACGGCCAAAGCTGCACACATTTGTTCGCCACCAGAGAGGTTGATAAACCGTCGCGGCTGTGCGCCTTCTTGAACGAGAATTTCATATTCACGCGTCCATGTCAGACCCACATTGGGGCGATTTAGCAGTTCACGAAAGAGCCGATCGGCTTCGTGAGAAACGTTTTGGACGTAACGTTCGGTAATCCGAGGGCCAGCTTTCTTATAGGCATCGCGGGCAAACTTGACAAAGCGTTGATTTTTTCGCTTCTGTTCTAGGGATGCTTGAGCTTGCGATCGCTTGGTCTGGGTCATTTCCAGCTTGGTCAACTGCTGGTTGAGTGCATCTAAATATTTGAGCTTGTCGGGCAAACTGGCGTTTAGCGCAATGCTGCGTTCTTTAGTCTGCTGGTAGGCTGTTTGCACTGTTTGAAAGTGAACCGCATCAAAGGTAGCTTGCAGGCGATCGCGTTCGTCGCTAACAGTCTTTGTGCGTTGCTCTAGAGTTTGCAGTTGGGCGATCGCATCTTGTAACTGTTGGTGCCGCTCTCGCCGACTATTGGCTAATTTTTGATGCTCTAAATATTCCTGATGGGCTGCTCGATGCTGTTCTCGTAAGGTTTGCTGAGTTTGCAACGCTTCGACTAGCTCTGCAAAAGCTGTAAGTTGTTGATCGAGCGCCGCGATCGCTTGCTGATCGGTTGCAAACGATGCTTGTAAAGCCTGAATGTTTGTTTGCAGCTCAGGCTCTCGCTGAAGTTCCTGCTGCCATAAGCGACTCCGGCCACGGGGATCGCCCAGCATCTCTAGATCTTGAGCCAACCGCGTCTGTTGCTTCTGTAAAAACGGTTCTGCGGTTAACTGGGTGTGTAGCTCAGTCAGGCTTGCTTGAAGCGCAATGACCTCTTCAGCCCGTTCGGTTCGATCGTTTACAAGACGCTCCAAGCTGGAAAATTCAAGCTGTTGCTGTCGTGCCCGTTGTAGATCCACCTGAATCTGCTGAAGTTGCTTTTCCAACCGCGCTTCAGAGGTTTGCTCAGCCAAATCTTTAAGAATCAACTGGAGGGCAGCCAACTGCTGCTGTTGCCAGTTAGCCCCACTTTGAAGGGTTGCCAGCGCCAACGCTAATGGTTCGCTCCACAGGGGAACCGTTCGCTGAAGGTCTTTGAGCGTTGCCTGGGCTTGTTCGGCTTGGAGAAGGTAGCGATCACCCGCTTCCTGAGACTGTTCTAGCAGTTGCCTCAAATCGGCCTCAAACTGAGCCGCTGCTGCAATGCGACTAAGCTGCTGCTGATAGCGCTGCTGCTGCTGCTCTAGAGCGGGAATTTGGTGCACGAATGATTCTAGCGATCGCAGTCGAAGGATACCCTGGTCAAGTTGCGTCATCCGCGTTTGGGACTGAATCAGCCGCTTTTCTTGCTCTTTGACCATGCGTTGCCAGTTCACACAGTTTTGCAGTTCCTGGTTGAGTGCCTGTAAGGATTGCTCAAGCTGCTGTTGTTGTTCGATCAGCGGCTCCAACTGCACCAGGTCTGTTTTGGTCTGCTGGAGACGATCGAGTTGATGTGTAAGGGTTGCCAGCTTCGTTTGGCGATCGCGCCGTTGCTCAAGGCTGTACTGTCGCTTTTGCTGAAGTTCACGTTCCGATCGCTGCTGCTGCTCTAATTCCTTCAAGGCTTCTTCTGCTCGCTTAAACGCTTGAAACGCTTCACGATTCGTTGTGCAAATAGCGACTGCCTGTTCAGCGTCTTGCACATCAACCTGCAAACGCTCCGTTAAAGCAGTCTGAGTTTGAATGTGAGCTGTGAGCTTTTCTAACTGACTGTCCAACTGCTGTATCTGCATTGCTTGCGTGCTGAGTTGCTCAAGCTCATGCTGTAATTGCGTCAGGCTAGTCTGCGCCTGCTGAAGCTCTGCCTGCACTTGCTCGATCGTCTGGTGCTGCTCTTGCTGCTGTTGCCGCAGCGGTTCCAGTTGCTCTAAGTTTTCGCTGTAATAAGCAATCTCCTGCTCCAGGCTCTCTACCTGGTTTCTGGCGTACTTTTCCAGTTCGCCTAATTTCTTCCAGCTTTGTTGGTATTCTTCAACTTTTAGAATCTTGTCAAAAATCGGCTTGCGCTTCTCTTTGGTGAGCAAGAAATCGACTGTAAAGGTACCCTGCGGGACGCCGATCGTGCTGGAAAAGAGTTGGCTCAGATCCGTTCCAGGTGCAACGCCCAAATGCTCACGCAGCCAGGGCATGATTTCTTCTTTAATGCGAGTGTAGGGTAAGCGTTGATCAAGCTGAGGATCATAAAGCGTGTAGCTTTTGCTAGTGCAGCGCTGAACCTCGTAGGTGCGGTCATCGCGACTAGAGACAAAGGCAACCCGTACCTGCGCACTGGCAGCCCCGTTGCGAATCAAGTCCTCTTTGTTGTAATCGCCAGCGTAGTCAAACAAAGTCCAGGCGATCGCTTCCAGGATGCTCGTTTTCCCAGCACCATTCTCGCCACAGATGGCGTTGGTTCCTGGTTGAAAGGTGAAGTGGCGATCGCTATGCGATTTAAAGTTCTTGAGGCTAACCGAGAGAATTTCCATAATCAGTGCGTTCAGTTAGCGACGAGGCGTTGACAGAGCTTTTTACTTAGAAGCATCTTTTGCAGAAGCAACGCATCCGAACAATTGTACTATCTATTCTATAGAAGAATAACGTAACTTCTGCTAAGAAGCGTATTGTAGTCGTTACATACTACTAGTTTCACGCCGTCAGCCTCTGCGTTAACGCTTACGCAAAGGCTGAAAAGATTAACGAAACAATGCGATCGGCCTGTCGAAATCGCGTGCATTGATACTTTCACGGCTCTCCAAATTCATGTAGTCTACAATGCAAAATTTAGAAATACTCAACTGTTGGTACTTGCCTGGTTGATGAATGTATTGTGTTCGTTGATCGCCCTTTACCCGCTTAAGCTAAAGACGGCGATCGTTGAGTATAATCGGCGCACTGGAGCGATCGATTAAAGACTATGACCAGTTGGAATGAACCGTTAGAACCCAGTTTTCAGCAAGCACTTGCCAGCCTTGCCTCCTTTATCGAGCAGGGTTTCAGCCAGCAGAACCAAAAATTAGATGTATTGACTGATCAGATCGGGCATTTCACTGAAGGGCTGACAGAGTTAAGGATGGAAGCCCAAGAGCGAACAGCGCAAATGCAGCAACAGACCGCCCAAATGCAGCAACAGACCGCCCAAATGAGTCACATTACGGATGGACTGGCAGAGTTAAAGACTTTAGTGCAAGAGCAGTCAGCCACAGCGAAGCAGCAAGCACAAGCCGCAAAGCAGCAGGCAGATACGGTGAAGATCCTGGCTGAAAGTGTGGCAAATCTGGTGGCTTTAGCAAGCCAGAAAAGTCAAGCGTAAAGGCGATCGCAACCGCGATCGTCCACCCTTCAAAACTCAATGCCTGCCTGTGCTTTTACGCCCTGTTCGCGGAAGGGATGTTTGACCAGCGTCATTTCGGTTACAAGGTCAGCACGCTCGCACAATTCCTTCGGTGCACCTCTCCCAGTTAAGATGACGTGAGAATCAACGGGCTTTTGCTCCAATCCTATTAACACTTGCTCAACGCTCAGGTAGCCAAGCTTGAGCGCAATATTGACCTCATCCAGCAAGACAAGTTTAAAGTTGGGATCTTGGATGAACGTGAGTGCCTTTGACCATGCTTCCTGAGCTTTTTGGGTATCGCGATCGCGGTCTTGGGTTTCCCAGGTGAAGCCTTCGCCCATCGCGTGAAATTCCAGTTGTTCACCCCAGTGGCTGAAAGCAGCTTTCTCTGCGGGTTCCCAGGCTCCTTTGATAAACTGAACGATCGCCACCCTGTAGCCATGACCTAGCGATCGCAGCACCATCCCTAACGCAGCGGTAGTCTTGCCCTTACCGTTGCCCGTATTGACAATGACCAACCCTTTTTCGGCCACCATGCCAGCGAGTCGTTGCTCCTGCACATCCTTACGCCATTCCATTTTTTGGCGGTGCTGCTCGGCAGTGAGGGAGGAGAGGCGCTTAGACTGAGCGCGATCGAAAAGCTGATGATCGGGGGGCAACGTTGTCACAATGAACTCTTTGCATCATTGTAATCATTCTACTGCGACTGTTCACCGACTACTGACCGCTTTACCCTTATTGCACTCATCCCACCTGACCAACGAATGCACGTCTTTGATGTTGCCTACACTACAGTCCGCGACAAATGATGAAAAAATCATCCCTTTGGTGAAGAACCGTTGAAACATTAGTGCTAGATTAATGGTGCTAGTGTTTGAAGGTTGTGTAAAAGCATTGAAACTTCCTTCCTTGACCGGGTATCCCTGGAGACCGCTCTGGTACCTGGAGATGAAATTGAAGCGGAAGCGGCAATGCGATCCCGCGCTATCCTGGGTTGATCGCTGTGAAGCGCCCAGTATGAGCTGACCGACCTGTAACTATAAGGTTCACGCGCTGTAGAGATTGGCTTAAATCATTCCTTAGTGAGTCATTTTTCTTCTCTGCGGTATGTGAACTGGGTCGGTCAAGTTCTCTATAGGAGAATTTTTGAACTAAATGCAGGATGAGTTTTTGTGCGTTGCTGCCTGTTTGCAGCAAGTCAGCGAGGTGTACAAAGCTTTGATCGCAGAGACGATGCACGATCGCCAGGTTGAGTGCACGATCGTCATCTAACGATCGTCATCTAACTGTCGTCGTCTAAATCCAGATGCCTTTGCGCTTGCATGACGTGGGTAAAGGCGCGATCGCAACCCGTCTGGGCGCACAAATTAAATCGCACAGATATCAGGTTTTCTACTTTGCCCTCTTAGTCGGGAAACCTGGAGATGAGTGTGCTGAGTTGCAGCCTGCCATTGTCCGCCCTGCTTTTTGAACAGCCCCATTTGGGGTTGCCCCCACTTCCGCTTGCAATAGCTACCTCATTTTTGGTTGGGGTACTGGTTACGTTGAGGTGCTGTCTGTAAACCCTCTCTATTCTTTTATGCTGTCCACTCTTGTTGGAGTCAACCCATGTCGAAATTGCTCAGTCACAAAATCGCACCCTCCCCCATGCCTGCTTCGATTAGCGTCGTTGACCTGATTGATGGCTACTTTACGGCATACAACTCGGCTCGTTTGCGTGAAATCTGCCACCTGTTGAGCCGCGAAGTGATGCAACCAGGTGTGACGGTCGGGTTGAGCTTATCGGGTGCCATGACCCCCGCAGGTTTTGGCGTTTCTGTTCTCGCACCACTGATGCGTCACGGCTTTGTGGATTGGATCATCAGCACAGGCGCAAATCTGTATCACGATATGCACTATGGGTTGGGATTGGAGCTTTACTCCAGCAGCCCCTTCTTAGACGATGTGAAACTGCGGCAGGAAGGTCGCATTCGCATTTACGACATTGTGTTTGACTATGATGTGCTGCTGGAAACTGATGCCTTCTTGCGCGAATTGCTCAAGGCAGAACCCTTCCAAAAGCGCATGAGTACCGCAGAGTTTCACTACCTGCTGGGTAAATATGTGAGCGAGGTGGAAAAGCAAGTGGGCGTGAAAAATTCCTGCTTGCTGGCGACGGCGTATGAGTGTGGTGTACCGATTTACACCTCGTCTCCAGGGGACAGTTCTATCGGCATGAACATCGCCGCGATCGCCCTGGAAGGTTCCCAACTCGTCCTTGATCCGTCGCTAGACGTGAACGAAACTGCCGCGATCGCCTATGCTGCCCGCGAAACTGATGTTCCTGGAGTTGAAGGCAAAAGCGCCGCGTTAATTATTGGTGGTGGTAGCCCCAAAAACTTCTTACTGCAAACGCAGCCTCAACTACATGAGGTGTTGGGCTTAGAAGAGCAAGGACATGACTACTTTATTCAGGTAACGGATGCGCGTCCTGATACGGGTGGGTTGTCCGGTGCCACACCAAGCGAAGCCGTCAGTTGGGGCAAGGTTGATCCCGATGAGTTGCCTAACACGATCGTTTGCTATACCGACAGCACGATCGCATTACCTATCATGACCGCTTATGTGATTGATCAGTGCGAAGCCCGTCCACTGAAGCGGCTGTACGATCGACGAGAAGCGCTGTTAGCCAAACTCCAGGCTGACTATCTCGCTGCTAAGGCAAACCCCACGCACTCGGTATCATCCCCTATCCCAGTTGTGGAACCTGCTGCACGGGAATTGGTGGCAACATATCCCTGTGGTACACCCATTCGCAACGGGCACCGGAAGTAGGAACCATTTGTAGGGACGTTGCATTAACGTCCCTATGGAACCTATACAGCGCAAAAGGCTTGAATTGCCTGCCAAGTTTCGGTACTAACATCCGTCAGGCCATGATCGCTGTCCAGTTCCACTAGCTCCACCCAGAGACGGCTTTTTGCAAAGTCAAGGCTGGCTTGTAGGGGAATCACGTCGTCATGCTTGCCGTGCAAAATGAGGGTGGGGAGCGATCGCGCGATCGTCTCCTCTCGATACTGCATCGCATCCGTCACAAAGCCGTAGCTAAGGGGTAGTTTCTTTGCTTCACCATAGTGGTAAATCGGAAGATATCCGTCTGTTAGCCACTGATTTACCTGCACGTCACCTAAGCGATGTAGCCAGTGATTCAGAAAGCCGAAGGCAGGCGCTAGTAAAACGAGGCGATCGACCTGCATATGCTTTTCCCCTAACCATGCAGCGGTCAAGCCTCCAAAGCTAGAACCGATCAGCGTTACGGGTTCTTGTGCGCGTGGAAACAGTGCTTCTACCTGCTGGATCTGACGGCTGAGCGTGAGATGGGTAAAGTCGCCCTGATTGAGATCGGGAATGATTAAAGGGACATTAAGGCTAGCAAAGCGATCGCTCAAATCCCTTGCCTTTGACGATCTTGGACTCGATGCAAACCCGTGAAGGTAGATATACCGCATACCGTTCGTTTGATGTTCTGACTGCAATTCATCAGAACTTACCCATTTTGACCAAAACCTTGGAGGTTTAAGCGACTATATTTCAAAGAGCCGTTTATAAATCAGCGAAATTGGTAGCTGTGCGGTAAATTTCTTCTTGCACAAGTTGGATGGCAAGGCAATGGACACCCAGCACGATCCGCACATACCACCGCAGTTGATCAATCTGGCTGAGCAACTGATCGACCACTTCTAGCTCTAAACAATGGATGATGAGCGTTTTGTTGTCATCTAAACACAGTGAACATGACAGGAGCGAGCTGAAAAAGAAGGAACGGAAGCGTTGCAGTCGGTACTGTTCCAGCAAAAGTAAATCGACGGTGGTGAGTTCTAAAAGCATGGCTCCCTCAAAAGAGACTCTGTGCAGACTATTTGTACATAAACTCTGGGCTACCCAGGATGAAAGCGGCTCGAAGTTGAGGCGAATAGATGACGATCGCGCGGATAGCCGAAACCACACGCTGGGAAGGAGCTTTGAACTTAACGCTGTTGTATTGAGTCTGGCAAAATTCTGCCTGGTGGAAAAGGGCATTTAGTACTGAGCAAACAGTGCCATTGGTGGTCAGGGCTGTGTTTGTCAGGCGATCGACCAGGGACTTCGGTGGGTTGCCACTCACAAAATACTGTGTGATCTCGTAGCTGATGTGTCGCACCGTTATCAAACTCTCGGTAAACAGATCTAGCGCTGTCTCACCTGCTTTGGTCAGCCAATCACGACCACCTGTTGGCTCTGTCATAGCGGGCCGCGTTCACCACGCTGCGGTCGATCGCCCGATGATTGGCGCTTCAGCATGCGACTAGCAAACTTGCGACGTTGTTCAGGATTCAGCACATTTCGGGTTGCCAGAATGCTCTCAAACTGGGCATCCGCCACTTGTTGCTTCAGCGTTTTGACCTGGTTGTACTTTGCTCGGATCTGAGCTTCGGTAGCATCTCCAGCCATCAGCGCCTGTAACTCCTGCCTGGACTGACGAACAGCCTGTCGCCCTTGGCCGATTTTGTCCTGATACTGATTGCGAATAGCACGCATTTTCTGCACCTGGTCAGCACTCAGATTCAGATCCTTTAGCCAACCGTCCCTATGGTTAGGCGACATTTGATCAGGCGTTGCTTGGTTAGACGGCGTTTGGCTAGGCGATGCTGTCGGCGTTTGAGCGATCGGCTGTAACCGCAGCAAAGGATTGGCGATCGCAACCGCGCCTCCAAGCAACACAACCGCAGCAGCAAGGATCGAAAGATGACGGGGAGACATGGACAATCACTTCCTTGGAAGGGATGAGGGACGAAAGGGGAGGGATAGGGAAGAGTTTTGAGTTAAGAGTTTTGAGTTGATGCTGACTCCTGACTTCTGACTCCTAATTTCTGACCAAAAACTAACAACTCAATTCGTTGTACCTTCATTAAACAGGGGCAACTCTTCATCCGTGCTGCTACTGTTGACGGTGCCTTGCCAGTTGCTTTCCATAAACGCTTGCAGGCTGGCGAGATCGGTCGCACTGGGTTTGGCTGGCACCAGCGTGTGGTAGCCCACCAAAGTTGCTACAAGCCCGGCGGCAAGTGTCGGTGGCACTAACCAAACTAGCGATCGCCTAACACGTGGCTGCGATCGCTGAAACACGACCACGTTTTGCTGTGTTGGCAGGGCATCAATCGTGTCAAACAACCGCGACTCCAACGCAGGATCAGGTGGGGGCGCTTGGGGACGGTGCTGCTTCAGGAAAGCGACCAACTCGTGGTCATCATTCGGGAATTGGCTCATAACTGGACTCCTTCCTTCTGGAGAAATTGGCGCATGGCAGCGCGGGCATGAAACAAACGAGATTTGACTGTACCGACTGGGATTTCCAGCATTTCTGCAATTTCCTTTTGAGGCACTTCTTCAAGATCGTGTAGTACAAGAATCGTGCGGTGGTCAAAACTTAGGCTGGTTAACCCTCGTCTGACCAGATCCTGATAGTGCAACTGCATCACACCGGGATCATCATGCTGAGTCAGGGTCTGGCTACTGATTACCTGAAGCCGCGATCGCCCTTGCGCCGCAGTCCGCCGTTGATCAGAAGCCACATTCCAGGCAATGCGGTAAAGCCAGGTAGAAAACTGAGCCGTTTGGCGAAATTTAGGCAACCCCTTCCACGCGCGCAAAAACACCTCTTGCACCAAGTCATCCAAAGCGGAAGCATCGCACAATTGGTAGAGAATGGATCGCACCCGCTGCTGATGTCGTCCGTAAAGCTGCTGAAAACAACGAGTGTCTCCTTGAAGACATCGCTGTACCAGGTGATGATCTGATTCACTCTGGGGTCGATCGCTCGGTACGGTCGGCACAACTGACACCTGGAAAACTCACTGCCTCCATTTTGCCGTTCTACACGTTAAGACAAGAAGAAGCAACAAAAGGTTCAACGAAAAGGGCAAATCGACCCAGGAAAAAAGTATGACCTGCTTATCTCCCTGAAGGCTGTAGAAAACGGCGATCGCGTAGTAAGATTTCGCCATTAGTGAAGGCAGGAGGCAGAAGCCGAAAAAAGCTAAGGCTCATGCCTCTCTAACAACTAACAACGGTCTCAACTCAAAACTCAAAACTCTTCCCCTGCTCCCCCTCCCCCGCTCCCCTTACTCGCCTCTCCCCATGCCCCACTCCCTCACCACCCAAGTTGTCCTCATCACAGGTGCCTCTGCCGGAATTGGTGCAGCATTGGCGCAAGTTTTAGCCGATCGCTTTTCTGGTATTCGCTTAGTCCTGGCAGCACGGCAGGGAGACAAGCTAGAAGCCGTCGCCGCCACCTGTTACGAGAAGGGGGCTGAGGTTCTCACCGTCACGACGGATTTAGAACAGCCAGAACAGGCGATCGCCCTTGCTAAGAAAGCGCTGCAACACTTCGGGCAGGTTGATATTCTGGTCAACAACGCTGGTTATGGTCAAATGGGGCCATTAGAGTTAGTCCCCATCAGTCAATGTCAGCGGCAGTTTGCCGTCAACCTGCTGGGACCGCTGGCACTGACGCAGGCGTTGATTCCGCAGATGCGCGATCGAGGTGGTGGGCGGATCATCAACATCAGTTCGCTGGGTGGTCGTCTTGCCTTTCCGATCGGTGGACTCTACAGCGCCTCCAAGTTTGCCCTCGAATCGATTAGCGACACCCTGCGGATGGAGCTTGAACCGTTTAATATTCGAGTCAGTGTCGTGGAACCAGGTCCCGTCAGCACCGAATTCATCAGCGTTGCGGGTGAAGAAGCCAAGCAAGCCATTCCGCATCCAGAAGCAACCCCTTACTTGCCAGCAATCAAGAAGTTGGCAGCGCTAGAACAGCAAACCAGCGCTAACGCCTGGACATCCGAACAGGTTGCCCACGTTATCATCAAAGCCATGACGGCTCACAGACCACGCCCTCGCTATGTGGCTGCAACGGGCGGCGATTTTCTGCTCTTTATGATGCGACGAGTCTTGCCAACCTGGATAGTAGATAAATTCTGGCAGCGTTTCTATGGCATTGACCAGATGGCGAGGGAGTGGAAGCAGAAGGAGTAAGGGGAGGGTGAAGAGGACAGGGAGAAAAAGGGGAGCGGAGGGGGCAGGGGAAGCAGGGGAAGAGAGTTTTAAGCAGGACTTATGCGTTTTGACCAAAACCTCAGAGGTTTGAGCGAGTACATTTGGTGATGATGACTGATGCTTGGTGAAGGCGTCCGAGGTTTGCGTAAGTCCTATTAAGGTTAGGACTTACGCATTTGCCCCCAAACCCCCAATCTTGGAGGCTTTGATTGAGACGGTTCCCTCAAAGTTGGGGGCTAGGGGGCGAAAGATGACCGCTTTTGCGTAAGTCCTATTAAAGTCATTCTTCTGCCTCCTGCCTCCTGAGACTCCTGCCTCCTGTCTTCAATTTCTACGACACAGAGGTAAAATTCTGCTTTGTAAACTCTTGCCACTGGCCAGCGATCGCAGGCTCTGTCTTCAGCCCTCGCTGCAATAAAATCACTCCATCCTGAAACGTCTGAATGCCATAGGACTGCGCCTGCAATAGTTGATTGACTTCCTTGATACTGGCTTGCAGCAGGTTACGTTCTAGCTTAAAGGCAGGCTGATACTGCTGCATCTGCCACAGATCAGCGACGATGTAGTCTACATTTTGCGTCTGCTGCGCCTCATCCCGAAACTGCATAGTGTTGGGAAAGCGGACGATCGCGCGCCGACCTGATAGAGGAGGAATGAGATAGGTAGTTGCCGCCACGCTTGCCTGGGGAGGAATCTGCACCAGAACGGAACGGGCCTGCGAAGCATGCTGCACCTGCGCCAGCGGTGGCACATACACCCACGGACGAATCGAGTCGGGCACCAGAAATGACAGCGATCGATTAGGATTCGAGGTCACGGTAAACAAAAGGGACAGCGCGAGGCAAAGGCCCCAAAACCGACGCATTCTGGGCTGAAAGGCTTTGGGATGATTCGACCACCACAGAATCGCCCCGTAAAATAAGCCAGGAACTGCTAGCGTCGCGTAGCGGATGTTAATCGACAGGGGTGTCTCCCCCCGCATCAACAGCAGTTCTAAAAAGGGAAAGGCAGCCAAGATCCACGCATCCGCCGCGATCGCAGGCACAAAGGCCAGCGGCAACCAGTGATCGACCAGGTAGGAGAGCTTTTTGGGAAAGCGCGAAAAAATTTCTGCCAAAATCTGACCAGGCTGCGACAGAATCGCCCCGATCGCTTCTACAGGGGTCGCAGCCTTGCCACCCGTGTATTGACCAAACCGCTCCACAATCAGCCGTTGCGAGACATCAGGCGAAAACGATGGCATCACCACATTCGTCAACAGCAGAATGTAAGCCGTCGCGATCGCAAACAGCGCCAAACCGATCCACCACTGCCGACGACGCAGAACCAGATATACCGCCACACTCAGCAGCGGCACCCCCGCATCTTCTCGCACGCTCAACACCAGCAGCGCCATTGCCCAAAACAAGATCCACCAGCGCTTTTCGATCGCCAGAAACAGGCTAAACAGCAGCAGCGGCAGCGGATTGTAGTCGTGAAAGTTTCCTACTGTCGGCCCGATTACCGCATTTGCGCCGTAGAAGCTCACCGCGATCGCCAATGACAGCAGCGGCGATAATGACTGCCGCGCCAACGCATACAGCACCAGCCCAGCCGCAACCACTAACGCCACCTGAATCACACTTAGCGTCATCGGCAACGGTACCAGAGCATACAGCGGTAGCCAGAGCAAAAAAATCGGATTGAAATGCTGTCCCAAATGCCGATACGACACCAGCGGAATCTCTCCCTGATGGGTGACATCCGCCGATAGCCCCGACGACAAGGAACTTTCAAACCATCTGCCGTGCAGATTATTCCAGAAAATCTGATTGAAAATGCCCTGGTCGTATGAGTTGTACAAGCTGTAATGGCGATATGACAGCAGCAGCAAACAACCCACCGCAAACACCAGCGCCGCCTTGAAGACGGGTTGCTTCGCCAGTTGTCGGAGATCAACCAACTTCGATCGATTTATCGCCATCTGTAACCGCATAAAAAAGAGTGGGTGTAGGGTGTGGTGTAGGGGGAAAGAAAGTTGCTAGTTGTTAGTTATTCTTACAATCCTGACTTCTGGCTTCTAGCTTCTGATTCCTAGCTTCTAATCTCATCCTCCTGCCTTCTGCCCTCTGCCTCCCTAACCCTCATCTTCGCCCCTTCTCCCCACACACGCCGCTTGCAACACGACAATGTTTCCCGTTTCAAACACTGTACAACGCGGTATCGCCTGCTCTACCAGTGGACGGCTGGTGCTGGCTAAATGCGATCGCGCTTCCGTCGTTGCAGGGTCAAACAAACCCAGCCAGCGACCATTCAAATAAGCAGGGGTAAACATCGATCGCTCCAACAACCAGAAATCAACCCCATACTGCTGGATAAACCTCCCGACTTCTGCCGCATCCTGGCTGTATTGGGCGTGAATCAGATCAATTACCCGCTGCCGGATCTGATTGTAGTAGGCCGGGTGATAGGGAATCGCGTACTTTCCCGATACCAGCACCGATCGCTGCGCAAAAACGGACAGATTATCCGCTTCTCCAGAGAGTGTGGCAATCAAACTATTTTTGGGCTGCTGCTGGAAAAACTCGTACAGCGCTGGCACCGTTCCCGTCACCAGTCCCGCCTTCGTAAAATGCTTCTGCCAAAAGATCTGCGGATAAAATACTAGCGGCATTGCCACCAGAACTGCGATACCCCAGCCCCAAAAGCGCGCCTTCCTGCCCTGCCACCGCTTCTGATAAGCCCGCACTGCCACATCTATGAGTATACAGAGCGCCAACCCTCCCGCGATCGCCACGACCATCCGCAAGGTATGCATGGTATAGCGACTGGGCAGAAACAGGCGAAACAGCAACGCATGAGCCGCCAGAAAAAGCGCGATCGACGAGACTAACATCTGCGGCAGCAACATAATAGCGGGGCGGCACTGCTGCACCAGCAGAAACCGCCGAGGAAAAAGCCAGAAGAACGGCAGCAACAAGCCCACGCTCACAATGACCGGATTCAACGACAGCCCCAAACCGCTGTGAATGCCATCAAACCAGAAGTTCCATGGGTCACGATCGTTAAAGAACGAAATCCGCCCAAATGGTGCCTGAAACTCTGGCATGGCTCTTGCCTGCGCCAAACTCACCAGCGGCCCAAATTCTGCCTGCCCCAGCAATCCAAAGGGAACGAGAACCACACCCGCTACCGCTATTGCAGCCCCCAGCAAGACATAATCGCGCCGTTGGGTCGATAACCGCAGATGCCCTTTCGACCATCCCACTAGACGCACCGCTAACACCCCGACCGCCACAAACATCATCGTTGGGTAAAACAACCCAATCAGCCCCAGTGCCACGATCGCCCGCACATTTGCGCCACGCACCAAATAATAGAGGAAGGCAAAAAAGAAGGGATAGACAAACGACCGTGGCGTGGCAGAATTTACATCATCCGTCAGCCACAAATGCTGGTTAAACAGCAGCGTTGACACAAACGCCACCGCTGGCACAGGCAAAACCTGCAAGCAAAACCGAAAGCAATACACCGTTGTCGTCAGAGTGAGGGCGATCGGCAACAGTTTGTTTGCCAGCACGGGCGACAGCCACAAACGAGCGAGGCTTTGATAGAGCGCTGTATACCCAACGGGCGAAATCGACTCATGATACGCCACATTCAAGTCATTTGGCAGCAACGTTGGATCGACAAACCGCTGCATCCAGAACATATACATCCCAGCATCGGCTTGCATGATGTATTTGCCAGCAAACGCAGCCTTGAGCCAGATCACGCTATAGCCCGCTGCAAAAGTCAGGCTCAGTAGCAGCCAAAAGTTGGAGGAAAGACGTTTCATACCAGCCGTTTTTACCCAATACGGGTTCAACTCAGTCCCCTCAAGCGAGTATCGCACCGATCGCGCCGACCCTCTACCACTCAACGCTTCAGACTCACGCCAAACGGACATCCTCGTTACGATACACCATCCGCCAAGACGACCGCATGAGCGCACGCTTAAAACTTCCAGCGTGACGAGCCACCCTCTGCCTCAACCTATACCCCTCCAAAACGCCAACATTGCTGCTCAAACCGCGACACTCCAAGCCTGGAACTCGACACTTGCACCTTTTAACTCGACATTTAGAGCTTGGAACTCGGAACATCGAGCTTTTAACTCGACACTTGCACCTTTTAACTCGAAACACCGAGTCTGGAACTCAAATAATGCACTTTGGAACTCGACCTTTGCAGTTTGGAACTCGGCACACCGAGCTTAGAACTCGACACTTGCAGTTTGAAACAGGAACGATTCCTTCGGAAAGCTTCGCTAATGCACTCAAAACTAAAACGATCGCACTTGAAATAGGAATGGACTCACGCAAACCTCGGAGGTTTTAACCAGGCATTGAATCTCATAGCCATTTGGGCGGTTAAACCTCCGAGGTTTTGGCGAAATGCGTAAGCTCTCCAGGAATGATACCGATTTAAAGAATGACGGCTACAGATCAATCGTTGGGTAGGGGCAAGGCAATGCCTTGCCCCTACAGGATGTGTCGCATTTTCAATTCAAATTGGTATGACTACATTTTTGGTTGGAAGCAGGATCTTGCCTGGGCGATTACTTGGTCTCTGAAGTACGCTAGGCACAACGAGCATAGGAATGGATGCCCCCATGACCGGAGCCGAACCGTTTATCTTTGGGACGCTAAAAGGCTTTTTGGCAAGCAAAGCCGCTGAAAAAGCGCAGGAAACTATTGCCAGTGAGATCACCAAGTCTGCTTGGAGTAGCAGCGCGACGCAGGTAAAACCGGGGTCGTTTACCGATCAAATTAAGCAGAAAATCTTTGATGCGTCGGGACAATACATCAGCAGCTACGCCGATCGTCACGGCATCCTCAAAGTGCTAGGCATGACCGAGCCAGTCTGGATTGAAGACATCTATACCAGAGTGCAATTTTTAGGCAATGAGGGCATTCGGCAGTATCTCTCGCTCGAAAATCTGGAGCAGGCATACCGCGAAACGCAGCAGCGACGGTTTCAGTCCAGAGAATGCACCAAGCAAGACGGGCTAGAGGTTGCCGATCGCCAGCCCTATTTGATGGTGTTGGGGCAACCGGGAGCAGGCAAATCTACCTTTCTACGGCGCATCGGGCTAGAAGCACTGAAGCGCGATGGTTCGGGCTATCGGCACAACTGCATACCTGTCTTTTTGGAACTCAAACGATTTAACACGGGGACGGTAGACATTGAGCAGGCGATCGCGCGGGAATTCGAGACCTGTAATTTTCCTGACCCGGCACGATCGACAAAACGCTTGCTGGAAGACGGTAAACTGCTGGTGCTGCTGGATGGGCTGGATGAAGTGCCCACACAACAGATGGATCAGGCAATCACCCAGATTCAAGATTTTTGCGATCGCTACAGCCAAAATCGCTTTATTGCCTCTTGCCGTACCGCTGCCTACCGCAGTCGCTTTCGTCAGTTTGTCGATGTCATCATGGCAGACTTTGACGACGAGCAAATTCAGCAATTTATGACCAACTGGTTTCGCTCGAAAGACGATCAACAACTCGGCGTAGCACAAAAATGTTGGAATCTTTTGCAGCAACCAGGGTATGCTTCCACTCGTGAACTGGCGCAAACGCCACTATTGCTGACGTTTCTTTGTCTGGTCTTTGACGATGCCCAAACCTTCCCCAAGCAGCGGGCTATTCTCTACAAGGATGCGCTGGACGTGTTGCTCAAACGCTGGGCATCCGAGAAACGCATTCAACGCGACCCCATTTATCAAGACCTGACGCTGCCACTAGAAGAAATGATGCTGGCAGAAATTGCCTACACCGGGTTTGTGAACGATCGCCTTTTCTTTCAGAAGCGGGATGTCGTTGAGCAAATTTGTACTGTTCTCATCAACAACCTCAACGCACCCCAACATTTAGATGGCGATGCTGTATTAGACGCAATTCAAATTCAACAGGGCATTCTGGTCGAACGCGCCCGAAACGTTCTATCGTTTTCTCACCTCACGCTTCAGGAATACCTGACCGCACAACACATTGCCGACAACAACCTGGTTGCTCAATTAGTCGCTGACCATCTATGTGACCGACGCTGGCGCGAAGTCTTCTTGCTAATCGCTGGATTGATGCGCGGCGGAGCCGATGCGTTGCTGTTGCAGATGGAGACAGCCGCATCTCATTTCGTCAACACAGCCAGACTTAAGCACTTGCTGGACTGGGCTGAACAAGCGACAGCGGGTTCAGAAGGAGACTTTAAACCGGTGGCGAAGCGATCGGCAGCTATTTTTATTAGCCCTGCTTGTGCCAACAATATCCTTGCCTTGACTTCTGCTCTTTGCCCCAATCTTTACTACGGACTGGACAGTATTTCCCTGGATCTTTGTATCTTCGGTGCAGCTCTTACCCCTAATCCTAATCTCGACTTTTTCCGCGATATCATTTCCGATCTTGACCTTGCCATTAGATACAACCCTGACCTTTTACAAGATGAGGCTTTTATCTTTAATGAAGTCTTCGCTCTCTTGCGCCGTTGTGTTCGTAATCTCACTCAAGCAATTGTTCAGCTAGAAGTCTTCAATTTAGTTTACTCTGACACTTTGAGCAGCAGGCTAAACGTTTTAGAAGCCAAGCCCTTTGGAATTCCCCAATCCTGTGAAGCTCGATCCGATCTCATTGAGTCAATCCGACGCACTTGGTATCTCGCTTTGAGCCTTGATTCAGATTGGGTAGATTGGTCGGAAGCTGAAGCCGAAGCCCTCAACCATTACCTCTACGCCAACGAACTCATCGTGCGGTGCAAAGAAGCGGCAGTGCGGGTGTCGCCGCAGGTGTGGGCAGGCATTGAGGAGAGAATGTTGACAGTGAGGGATGAGGGATGAGGGATGAAAAGGGAGCTGATAGTGGCTGATTTAGCTAGAATCTTTGAGTAGCGACATTCGGAAGCTTAGCCATGACAAACCGACTAACAGCCGCGATCGCCACCATTTCTCAACTGTTAGAATCAGAGCAAGATGCGATCGCGTCTTTGATTTTGGAGAGGCTTAGCTCAACGAGTCAGAAGTCAGAGTATCAGCCGACCATCGCCAGCAATCAACTCACAGGACTATTTGCTGACGACCCGGAATTGATGGAACAGGTCATGCAGTCGATTGGACACGATCGCGACTACGATCGCCGACAGAGCCTTGGCTAGAGCACGTTTAGCCATACAATGAGAGCCGGAACAAGAAGAGCAGAATCCCTTTCGATGCACGTCATCAGCTATAAGCGCCTACGTGAGTTTGGTCAAAAGCATTCTGATTGTCGTGATGTTTTAGATGACTGGTTTAAGATTGCACTGAGGGCAAGTTGGTCTAACCTAATTGACGTTCAAGCAGTGTTTCCGCAGGCTGAAGCCGTTGGTAACTTTACAGTCTTCAACATTAAGGGCAATCGTTATCGCTTAGTCGTAAGCATTGATTATGAAGCGCAGTTAATTTATATCAAGTACGTCCTAACTCATGCGGAGTATGACAAGGAGCAGTGGAAAAATGACCCTTACTTTTAACTCCAACCGATACGGTGAGCTTTTGTCCCAGTATCAGCCGAAATTGATTCGGACTGAAGCCGAAAATGAAGAAGCACTGGCGATCGTAGAAACCTTGATGCAGCGTCCGCAGCGTAGCCCAGAAGAGAATGAACTCTTTGCCTTGCTTATCACACTGATTGAAAAGTTCGAGCAAGAGCATTATTTGCCAGGTGCAGTCTCAACACCACGTTCGCGGTTACTGTTCTTGATGGAGCAACGTCAGCTTCAGCAGGCAGATTTAATGGAGTTACTCGGTTCTGAAGACGCGATCGCAGCTATCTTCAATGGCGATCGTGAAATAAGCACCTTTCAAGCTAAGGCATTAGGAGCCTTTTTCCACGTTGAGCCAGGGTTGTTTATTTAAGTACGATCGCCCCTCTTCTCCATCACGCACTCTCATAATCTGAACGAGCGATAACATCAACAGAACATCGTTCCAGGTCAGCAGAATGAAGAGTGAGTAGCGATCGCTTCCCCATCACCCCTTAAAATCAGGGAATGAAAAAATCGCGATCGCCCGTTGAAATTCCCGCTTGCGCCTGGAGCCGTCTGATCGGCTTAGGCTGGGAAAAGCCCTATACCGTCCGTTATGTCAGTAATCTCGATGATGGTCCCTGGCACGGGATGCCGCTGGGCGGGTTTGGTGCAGGGTGCATCGGGCGATCGCACCGGGGCGACTTCAACCTCTGGCACATCGACGGTGGTGAACATATCTTCAAACCAATGCCCGCCTGTCAGTTCAGTGTGTTTGAGCAGGTGGGCGAAGAGGCTCAGGCGTTTGCACTATGCACAGAACCGCCAGAGGATGGAACGTTAGGGGCTTGGCAATGGTATCCGGCGAGTCAGGAGACTGAGGAAGGGGCAACCACAGAGACGCAGAGACGCGGAGAAAGGGAAACTCAGCACCCCACACCCCATACCCCACACCCCATACCCCACACGGGCACTTACCACGCTCTTTACCCACGCAGTTGGTTTGTTTACGAAAACGTCTTTCAGGCAGACCTAACGTGTGAGCAGTTTTCGCCGATCTGGGCGCACAACTATCAGGAAAGCAGCTACCCCGTTGCGGTCTTTCGCTGGACGGCGCATAATCCCACCGACAAGCCCATCACGCTCAGCATCATGCTGACCTGGCAGAACATGGTGGGCTGGTTCACCAATGCGCTGAAGTCACCAGAGGTGCAGTTGCGCGATGATGGTAGCCCGTTTTACAACTATCAGCCTCGTTTGGGAGAAAGCGTCGGGAACTTTAATCGCTTGATGGGCGATGAGCAGCGGCTGGGGGTGGTGATGGGAAAGGAGGCAGGGGAGGCAACCCAAACGATTTCGACATCCCATACCCCACACCCCACACCCCACACCCCACACCCCAACGAAGGCGACGGTCAATGGTCGATCGCCACCTACCTTAATCTCAATCTTTACGAGGTCTCTTACCACACGCGCTGGAATCCTGCTGGAAATGGTGCTGATTTGTGGAATACCTTTGCTCATGATGGGTCGCTGGCAGATTTGGATGATGATACGCCTGCCGTGGAGGGGGAGCAGCTTGGTGCGGCGATCGCCGTTCGTTTCACCCTACAACCAGGGCAAACACGCCATCTTCCCTTTGTGTTGACGTGGGATATGCCCGTGACGGAGTTTGCTCAGGGCATTGAGTATTTTCGGCGCTACACGGACTTTTTTGGGCGAAATGGGCAGAATGCCTGGTCGATCGCTCGTACCACACTTAAGCATCACCAAACCTGGCGCGAGAAAATTCAAGAGTGGCAGCAGCCAATTTTAGAACGAAAAGATTTACCTGACTGGTTCAAGCTAGCGTTGTTCAATGAACTGTATAACCTGACCGATGGGGGAACGTTGTGGAGTGCCGCAGACGAACGCGATCCAGTCGGTCAATTTGCCGTGCTGGAATGTATCGACTACCGCTGGTACGAAAGTCTGGATGTGCGGCTTTACGGATCTTTTGCGCTGTTGATGCTGTTTCCCAAGCTCGAAAAAGCGGTGATGCGTGCGTTTGCGAGAGCCATTCCTGCCAGCGACGATCGCACGCGGGTCATTGGCTACTATACGACGATCGGCGCTGAAAGTCCGTTAGCCGTCCGCAAAGTCGCAGGTGCCACCCCACACGATCTCGGCGCACCAAACGAACACGTCTGGGAGAAGACCAACTACACCAGCTATCAAGACTGCAACCTCTGGAAAGACCTGCCCAGCGATTTTGTCCTGCAAGTCTACCGGGATTACTTGCTCACAGGCGCAACCGATGTGGAGTTTCTCGCCGAATGTTGGGAGGCGATCGTCCAAACCCTTACCTACCTTAAAACCTTTGACCTGGATGGCGATAGCATTCCCGAAAACTCAAGCGCACCTGACCAAACCTTTGATGATTGGAAGCTTCAGGGCGTAAGTGCGTACTGTGGAGGATTGTGGATTGCGGCACTGGAAGCGGCGATCGCGATCGGGCGCGTCTTGGAGGAGGCAGAAGGCAGAAGCCAAGAGGCAGAAGGGCGGAGGAAGCAAGGGGAGGAGGGGGAGCAAGGGGATGTTAATCTTTCATCCTTTATCCTTTATCCTTCATCCTTTATCCTTCAATGCCAATCCTGGCTCGATCAATCCCGCTCTGTCTATCAAGAAAAACTCTGGAACGGGCAGTATTACCGCATTGACAGCAACAGTGGCTCGGATGTGGTGATGGCAGACCAACTGTGCGGTCAGTTCTATGCGCGGTTATTGGGGTTGCCGGATGTGGTGCCGAATGACTGTGCAAGGACGGCTTTGCAAACGGTCTATGATGCTTGTTTTGTGAAGTTCAATGAGTATCTGGCATCGGGTGCGCTCAGTGCTCAGACGTTTACTTCGGTGCAGGAAGCGAGAGCGGCTGAGGAAGGGGCAACCGCAGAGGCGCAGAGGCGCAGAGAGATAGAGAAGACTGAGTTAAATGATTCAATTCAAAACTCAAAATTCATAACTCATAACTCCCTCCCCCCTCCCCACCCGATCGGTGCTGCTAACGGTGTTCGTCCCAACGGTGCTCCTGAAAACCCAAACGCGACGCATCCTCTGGAGGTGTGGACGGGCATCAACTTTGGGCTGGCGGCGTTTCTCGCGCAGATGGGGATGACGGAGGAAGCGATGCAAATTACAGAGGCGGTGGTGCTGCAGATTTATGACAATGGGCTGCAATTCCGCACACCAGAGGCGATTACGGCGAGTGGGACGTTTCGCGCCTGCCATTACCTGCGTGCAACGGCAATTTGGGCGATTTATAGAGAACTGGCGATCGCAAACCCATTTGTGATCTCTGCAAATAGCTAAGCTGTTCTGAATCTGCGAACGTAGTTAAATTGAACGGACTTAAATTCGATGCACTAAAAGCTGAGGCTCAATAGGTAATTCAGGGAGTTAAGGGAGAAGAGTGTCCAATAAAGCACTGAGCAAGGCTTTGCCTCGTTTTTTGGTATTGTGGACAAACTCAAAGAAAGCTAAATATAGCGGCAACTTTTCC
>JAESFU010000124.1_pt1 | contig 121154 bp, 101 predicted proteins | sample 9269461 | NCBI WGS metagenome assembly JAESFU01 (sample SAMN14502556, study PRJNA617107) | algae metagenome | isolation source: Stenomitos rutilans HA7619-LM2 and co-occurring heterotrophs from cave walls | place: USA: Waikapalae cave, Hawaii | collected 2009-07-28
ACGTAGACGATAAAGCTATGTAACTTGTCTACCTCACTTTTTCAAGGACAGGTACTAGTTCACTTGCGGAAAGATAGCCATCATGTTGATACAGTATTTCTAAATCTTCATTTAGAAAAGCTATTGTTGGATAAGAAACTTTCCCGTCTTTAGTTCCTAGCTCTTTGGCAAGATCATGTAGTCTATACACCGGGTCGTACTTGAATATGTGACCCCTGAATACAATGTCATGTTGGGCATCCGCATCTATATCAACAAAATAAAAATCATCGTTAAGTATCTTCTGGATCTTCTTGTTCTTTAGGGTGGTTTCTTGGAATTGCTGGCAAAATTTGCACCATGAAGTGTGGATAAATACAATCACAGCCCTCTTTTCGATCTTCATCAAGCTATCTAATTGCTCGAACCCTATGGAATTAAGCTGAGAAACGGCAGGAACATGGATGTTAAGCAAGCATGTACATAGAAGGAAACTAATTAAAGATTTGGCCATTACGATCTTGTTCGGGAGAAGGTAGCACTTCCATCAGTAGAACTTTCTGAAAAGAAAATGCACTACTAATCTTCCGGCTCACCACACGAGTACAGTCCATGTTTATTTGTCTAACTTCTCGAGCAACGAGTTCATTTCGGCAATCTCCTTTTCTTGCGATTGGATGATTTGTTCAGCTAACTTTCTTACATCAGGGTCTTTCAGATTTGCTTCTTTACTTACCAAGATGGCGGATGAATGATGCGGTATCATTGCTTTGATGTACTGCACATCGCCGACAGGCGTCTGGGTTCTTAGCCCAACAAGGGTAACCATAAAGACCGCTATCGCCGTTGCGATAATTATTATGTTCATTTTTTTACTCGGGTACATTTTACCCATCATTAGCGTCATGTAAGCTGCCATTGGTGCTACCATCAAAATAGCCATATAGATTCGGGTGATGCTGGTGTGGTAGTGGCTCAATCGGTCAATATTTAGAAACATGACGAGATACATGATCACAAGAGAAATAAACATCATAACCATGAACTTTTTATAGCTCATACCATCCTTCGCATGCATCTTCTTATTTTCTTCCATAGCTAAAGTTTAAAATGTAAAGGCAGGTATGAGCCCGCCTTTATAAAGTGTTATGCTTGAACGCCGACCATGCTTCTGCACTCTTGAGCGCACCTTCTACACACTTCAGCGCACTGCCGGCAATGCTCCATATGACTGTGCATCTCACACTCAGCAGCACACTGTTCGCAAATTTCTGCACACATGCGGCAAATTTCTTCTGCTTTGCTGCTGCCTAAGCTCATAAGTTGAGCAGCTGCATAGCACACTGCTGCGCACTCCATATCTAACTGGACACAACGAGCCATCATGTTTACGTCCTCCTCCTGAGTACATGAACTTGCACAATGGTTGCAGATCGATGCGCAGCGCAGGCACGCCTCGATACATCTGTGGTACTGTTGATAATTACTTGCCATAAAACACAATTTAAAAGTGAGAAGTTATTTTTCTATTCCCAAATAAAATATGTCTGATTATTGTTGTCATCAGTAGAGGTCTCGATAACCTTCTCGCGACTCATTTTCTCCAACTCTTCACTGGTTTCGATGGTTAAGTCTGCCACACTCTCTTCCGTGGATAATCCCTTCAGTTCAATCAACTCCACCATCACTTCGGCAACGGTACCTCTCCTGATTAAAGATAGGGCATACAAAACCTGTTCCCTAAAAGGTAGTTCGTCAGAGTAATCAGAAGGTATATTCATGATTTAATTGCTTTTTAATACGTGATCGTCAATCCAGCTCCCCAAGCCATATCGCTATCGTAGTGGGTCGATGCTGCTAACCATTTGGTGAGGATATACTGTAATCCCACCATGTATTCCTTATCAGTGTTGCCCATAACATTGAGGCGTAGCCGCGGAGTAAGCGGAACATCTTCTCGGCTTAATTGGAAACGAAACTTTCCTTTCAGATCTATGCGAGCATCGGCGACAAACAACCCCGGAGTGATATACTGGATGCCTGCCGTAAAAGTTCTCCTGTTGTTTTGATTACTTTGTTGACCAAAAAGGTTCTTTTCGGATTCGTTCTCCACTTCGTTGCGGTGATAATCAAACCCGACATATGGCAGAAGCCATTGATTTACTCCTAAGTATCTTCCAAAGTAAGTTTCACTCTCCAGACCATGATGTCTTTTAAGGCCGATCCGCCATTCAGTGACTAATGCATATCGATTTGAAGACAACATGGCTTCACCGTCTGATCCGTTGCTTTCTAATCCGACTCGTGCAGTTAGGTGCTTCATGTTTTGATCTCGGTGATTTCTGAACATTTTATACGCTTTTTCAGCGTCCGGCAAGTCAGGATTAACGGGTGAATTGGCATAAGTGAATACGCGCCCCATTCCAGCCATCATGTGAAACAGGATATGACAATGGAAGAACCAGTTACCATCCTGATTGGCAGCAAACTCTATTGTGTCTGTTTCCATCGGCATAATATCAATAACGTTCTTTAGTGGCGAGTACTCTCCATATTGATTCACCACCCGAAAATCATGTCCGTGCAGGTGCATAGGATGTCGCATCATCGAGTTGTTTGTGAGAATGACCCTTAGATTCTCTCCTTTATTGATCATGATACGGTCCGACTCATTAACCGTTTTGTTGTCCAGTGTCCAGACATACCGATTCATGTTGCCGGTTAGCGTGAAATGCAATTGTCTGATGTTACCCTCAGGCAAAGACGTTTTAAATGGTGAGGACAACATATTATAGTTCAAGGTTACGATGTCACCTGGAGGCGCCGCGCTCATGCCGGGCATGTCATGCTGCATATTTTCATGCTCCATCATTTCGCCTGTATCCGCGCGCTGCTGATCTTGATGGTTGTGCTTCTCAGGATGATTGTCACCAGATGCCGATGTGTCTCCCGTACCTCCAGTTATTTCTGGATACATAACCGTGTTCATGTCCATTTTCTGAAGGCTCATCTTCATCCCCATATCCTTCATGGTTCCATCAACATTCATCATCTGGTTCATCATCCTCATCCCTTCAAAGTATTTTAGGCGCGGTAACTTAGGAGCCGGCATTTTCATGCCAGAGCCCAGCCAGAGTGACGAAGATCCGGTGCGGTCTTCGGACGTTATCCTAAACTCGTAGCTCATGTCTTCAGGAATATTTACCAGCAGATCGTATGTTTCAGCGGGCGCTATAATAAGTCTATCTACCTCCACGGGCCGCACCTCATTACCATCATTACCCACGACCGTAATCTTGCCTCCTGCGTAACCCAACCAGAAGTACGAGGACGCTCCAGCATTCACTACATGTAGCCTAACTTTGTCACCTCCTTTAAACTGCTGCTCCTGGCGATCGGGCGTCCCATTAACTAAAAAGCGTTGATACCACACATCACTGACATCCATTGCCTTCATGCGCTTCCATTCGTTTACCAGCTTTGTTTTGAAGTGTCCATCTCGAATCGCCTCAGAATAACTTTGGATGCTGCCTTTCTTAATAGAAAACCAGTCGTTGGCTGTTCGCAATCTTCTTTGAACTTGCATCGGATTGTCATCAGACCACTCGCTTAATACGACGTCCAGGTGTTTCTCTGTAGCTGTATCGCTGGCATTTGTTGCTGGTGTGTCTTGGTGCATGCCCACATGGGACGGGTGCTCGCCGGAAGAGGCAGCAGGCATTTCAACTTCGTTTCTTTTTCTGAAGATCAGGGCGCCGTACATCCCGATTTGCTCCTGTAATGCACTATGAGAATGATACCAGTACGTTCCATTTTGCACAACCTTGAATTTGTAAACATAGGTATCACCCGGACCGATTCGCCTGGTGGTTAAATAAGGAACTCCATCAAATCGATTAGGAAGAATCACGCCGTGCCAGTGAATGGAACTCTCTTCATGTAATTGGTTGTGAAACCAAATTTCAGCGGTATCACCTTCTGTAAAGGTCAATGCCGGCGCAGGTATCGAGCCGTTAATGGCAATGGCTCTTTTGTTCTTTCCTGTGAAGTTGACGATGGTGTCTCTGGCATATAGATGATATACAACTGTCTTGCCCTCATTAAGTGAGACCTTATTTCCTATAATCTGATCAGCGGTTTGCTGATCTATCGTAGTTTCATGGTTGCCGTGCTCGTGAATTGATGTGGAGTCTGAGCTGGAATCTTTTTTTTCTACCAGTGGCATACCGCATTTTGGACACTTGCCGGGTTTATCCTCCTGTATTTCAGGGTGCATTTCACAGGTAAATACTGACTTGTTTTTCGAGGGAATAGCCGCCCCGTTCGGGATGGTGTCCTTGTTCTGATGGTTGTGGATTGCATGCGCTGGTACTTCAGCGTTCTTGTTTTGCGCCCTTGGCGCTGGTTTCTTCAATTGCCGACCTTTGATGGTTTTTTTAACCAGATCCATACCGCATTTGGGGCACTTGCCAGGCCCGTTCATCTGCACTTCCGGATGCATTATACATGTGTAAATCTCCTTTTTCTGCGCTGACAAACCACCTATAATCAGAAGGCTTGCTATGAGTAAGAGTACTGCTTTCATGGCTTTTCTTTTTGACCGATCTTCATTTTCGTGATTGAGATAGACTATCTATTGTCTTGGAAGTCCACTGGATAATAGATGCCTTTTGTTCCTTTGATAGACTGGCGTTCGGATGGAGCAGTGTGTAGGAGAATAAAGGCATTGAACCCTGCTCGATACTACTCTGAATTGATTTTAGCTTACTGAGTTGCCTGCGCGGGGAATAGGTGCCAAATACATCAAAATTCAAATCCTTCTTCCCTTCACTAATATGGTTTGACAAAATCCACCCAAATGGCTGCACATGCGCATACCAGGGATACCGAGTATTGTTACTGTGACAATCATAACATGACGTGCGTAGCTGCCGGTCCACGTTTAATGGCGGATTGGTCAGTTTATTGAACTCGTCTGTGGGCAAACCCATATTTGGCGAAGGCTGTATTAGTTGAATTAAAACAAACAAGCCTAATACCGCCAGCATCAATATATTTCTGGATTTCCTCTTCATTTAATCTCTTCTGTCACGCTTCCGCAAGTCAACATTTCCTTTCCGTAGTATGGATTTTTCACCTCCCGCACTTCGCTTAGCCAGAAAGCGCCCTTGTTGTTGTTATACATTGGACAGTGTATCTTATAAAGGCTTTGCTCTGCCTTGGCGTTCTTGATGAAGTCGTACACATCCTGACTCAAAACGTCAAAGTGCTCACGCTGGTGGTGAATTTTTCCTGCATTTTCACTGATGTGTTCGGCGTGTTCCATTGCATCTTCTTTCACTTCATCAAACACTTTTCGTTGTTCAGCTGAGAGTTTTGCTTCATCAACTTTCTTGAGCGCATCAAAATGTTGCTTACCGGCTGCTGCCGCCTCGCTTCCATTATCGCTTACCAAAGCGTTTTTCAACGCCAAATAAGAGGAAACCAGTTCCTTTATTGCAGGGCTTGCCTGGTTCTGGCTGTTAGCCGCACTTTGTTTAACTGCAGAGGCGGCGTCGGTTTTCTCTGCCGTGTTTGGCGACGAGTTGCTGTTGTCGCCGCAGGATGATAATACAGTAGCAATTATTGCTGTTATAAACAAGACATGTTTCATAATTATCTTTTTCGTGTGTGTAATAAGGAACTAAAAGGTGCCTGTCACTTCCCCGCAGCTAAGCATAGCTGCGCCATAATAGGGGTTACGAATTTGTTTCTCTGAACTAAGCCATGAGGCTTTCTTCATTGGGCAATATTGCAGGTAGACTTCCTTGTTGTCCAATCTGAAGTTCTCAGCTATCGTTGCCATGTTGTTAGAAAGCCGGGCAAAGTAGGCGCGTTGCCTCTCCAGGTCCTTGGTCTCGCTTAACTGACCTGCATCCTTAGCAAGGATGTGCACGTTTCCTTCCGAAAGAACCTTAAAATCAATCGTGTTGACTTTTCTCAGAAAAACGGCAGCGTTTGATGCCGCAGAAGACGCATCTCCCGCCACCAGGGCATTCTTGATGTTGTAGTACTCGACCAACAAGCCACTAAGCGCTTTGTTGTCGGTGTTCCTGTAACTCTGAGTTGTGGACTTTGGCTGTATTTCAGCAGGCTTGGTGACATGATTGCTATGGTCATGCTGACTGTATGCAGCTATCGAACATCCAAGAAAGGATGCCAAAATAAAAAGCGATTTCATTAATTGAGTGATTTAATGTTTGATAAATATGTACATCAACATTAAACCTGCTCATATCTGGAAAGACTGGATAGCTATACGAACATCCGAAACAATGGGAGGGTGGTCGTTTCGGACAAACTGCTTGATGTTCCTAACCGCCGTTCTCGTATAGAGAGTAGAAGTGTACGTTGTGTGAGGTAGGGCAAGAGGCAAAAATACTGGATGAGCAAGGTGATCTGTCGGTATCACTTTGTCAAGTTGAGCTAACTGCAGGACACCGGTTTGGCAGCAATCGTTACGGCTTGAATGTGAATCGGAATGTGTGCCAGAGCCGTGATTGTTTGTTCCGGGCACATGACTGTCGTTACCTTTGTTCCCGTGACCGTGCGTGTGGTGTGAATAAACGTTTCCGGATTGCCGATGATGGGTAGAGTTATACCCCATATCAAGTCCAATTGAGCAAAAGAAGCCAAGCACTATGTTCACTGTAAAGAGAACGAGTAGTCCGACTGCAGTGATCTTTATGTTTGCTTTTCTATTCACACATGTTATTTGCAACACGATCTGTTCCTTACAAAAAACGCCTTAAACAAATTCAGCAATGACTTTCCTACTATTTTAGCCGTCTGTTTCAATATTGCAAAGCTATTTAGTTTTCTGTAAAACTTGTGCCAATAAATGAAGCCGGAAGGAAGTGGCCGGGGTTGGTTCGGCCACTCCGAATTTATTTTAGGCTACTTCGGAAGCCTTATAGCCTGCCTTTTGAACCGCCTCAATTACCTTTGTTTCATCTACAAGCGGTGAGTTGACCGTCAGGATCTTCTGCGGATTAACCGTGTCAACTTTCCAGTTTCCTTCACCAACCAGGGCATTTAACGTCGGTGTCACTTTTGCTATGCAGGAGCTGCACATGATGTTCGTCTTTAGTTCTATTGTTTTCATTATGATGTTTTTACATTGTAAAAGTACCGCCCACATGCAGTTAATCTCGTATACATTTATTGATTAGATGTACATTTTAATGGAGATTAGATTTTTGCGGACCTTAGTAGCAGGCTATTCGTAACCACTGAAACAGAACTAAAGGCCATTGCTGCCCCAGCGATCATGGGATTGAGCAGAAAACCTGTAAGAGGATACAGAAGGCCCGCTGCTATTGGAATACCCACTACATTGTAAACAAACGCCCAGAATAGATTCTGTTTGATCGTGGCAACCGTTTTTCGAGACAACTTAATTGCAGTGGGTATTTTGGTTAGATCAGAAGAAATAATTGTCATCTTGGCGACATCCATTGCGATATCACTGCCTTTTCCCATTGCAATACTCACATCTGACTGAGCTAATGCCCCACTGTCGTTGATCCCATCTCCTACCATGGCTACGATCTTACCTTTACCTTGTAATTCTTTTACAAAAGCGGTTTTATCTTCAGGCAATACTTCAGCAAGGTAATTTCGGATTCCACTAAGATCAGCAACAGATTTAGCAGCTTGCTTATTGTCTCCTGTTAACATGTAAACTTCTATTCGGGCGGAATGGAGCTGGTCGATCGCAGTTTTCGATGTTAGCTTGATCCTATCGGTAATCACAATCAGGGCGACCGCGCGTAGCCCTTCCGCAAACCAGATAAACGTCTCTACGTTATTTGACGATTTTTCTGCAACAGATTGCAGGTTCTGGTCGAAGGTTACGCCCTGCTCCTTCATAAACTTGGAACTACCCACCATGTACGTTTTCCCCTTGTACGTTGCTTTCACTCCACGGCCTGTAAGGCTGTCGAAGCTTTGCAAGGTAGCGGTTGTATTGACCCTTTCACTTAGGTGCCTCACGACTGCTTCAGCCAATGGGTGTTCCGATTTTTGCTCAATACTCAGAAGGATGTTTTCTAACTCCTCGCGGTTAATTCTATTTGTCCAGTGGATTGCGACAACCTCAGGCTTGCCTTCTGTTATCGTACCCGTTTTATCAAGAATCACTGTATTAACCTTTTTTGAGAGCTCCAGGGCTTCAGCATCTTTTATCAAAATTCCCTTCTCTGCGCCTTTGCCTATGCCCGCCATGAGTGCTGTAGGTGTCGCTAATCCCAACGCACAGGGGCATGCAATAACTAATACTGTAACAAGTGCAAGAAGGCCTTGTGTAACACCGTTTTCTCCACCGAATATCATCCAAATGACCATGCTTGATATGGCTATGACGATCACCGTAGGCACAAATATCCGAGCTACTTTATCCACCAACTGCTGCACAGGCGGTTTGCTGCCCTGGGCTTCCTGTACCATACGAATAATGTGGGCAAGCATCGTATCTCCGCCAACTTTTGTTGCCGTCATTACAAAGCTGCCCTTTTGGTTAATCGTTCCTGCATATACGAAATCGCCGACTTTCTTTTCTGAAGGAATAGGCTCGCCATTGACCATGCTTTCATCGACGAAAGATGATCCGGAGATTAAAGTTCCATCCACGGGTATCTTCTGACCAGGTTTCACCAGCAAATTGTTGCCTATCTGGACTGATGCAATTGGCAGTTCCTGGTGATCCCCATTGCTACTAATTGCAGTCACCGTACTTGGTTGTAAACCCATCAGTCGTTTGATAGCGGAAGACGCTTGACCCTTAGCTCGTTCTTCGAGTACCTTGCCAAGCAGGATAAACGCGACTACAACGGATGCTGCTTCAAAATATACATGAGCATGCAAACCTCTATCTTGCCAAAACTGCGGATACAGGGTGTTAAATACACTAAAAAGGTATGCGATTCCTGTGCTCAACGCCACTAACGTGTCCATGTTTGCAGAGCCATGCTTTGCTTGTCGCCACGCTCCGGTAAAGAACTGAGATCCCCCAATGAATATAACGGGGGTCGATAGGAACCACATGATGTAATTTGCATATAGCATGTCCATCAAAAACATGCCTATAATTACTATAGGTATGGATAGTACTATAGAAGCAAAAGCCTTTGTTCGCAATCGTTGATATTTGTTCTTTTCGGTCTCAGCCAGGGCTTCCTTTGCACCATGACTCTCGTCAATCATCAAGTCGTACCCAATACTTTGCAACGCGCTTTTCATTTGAATCGGACTGGTAATCGTAGGGTCATACTCAACCTGAGCAACACCGTTTGCATAGTTAACCGACGCGCTTTGTACTCCCGGTGTGTTCTGGAGAATAGTTTCTGAACTACTTGCGCATGCGGCGCAGCTCATGTTTAAAACAGGAAACGTCTTTTTTTGGATGTTGACTCTCTGTGCCGATTTGGTTTCTCTCGTTTGAATGTCCGTGCCAATTGCTGTTGGGTTCATCACTTGCATTTTGCAGACAAATTTCCAACAATGCCACGCAGTTATGGTACATATTTATGCAAATGATGTATATATAACTGCTGCTAACTTGCTAACCCGTCAATCGACTTACGATGAAACGCACCTAAGTGCCTGAACTGGGATGGTGTCATACCAGTTACTCTTTTAAACTGACTGGAAAGATGTTGACTGCTACTGTAGCCAAGATGGTATGCAATCTCGCTTAAAGCGAGTTCCCTGTAAATCAGCAACTCTTTTGCTTTTTCGATCTTTTGTAGGATGAAAAATTGTTCCAACGTTATCCCTTCGACCTCGGAGAACAGTCGACTGATAGAAGAATAATCCTTATGTATGTGTTTCGTCAGAAATTTGGTAAGACTAAAGTGCTCCTCGATTTCACCAGTCTGTACTTTATGGATCAGCAAGTTCTTCACCTGCTCGATCAACTGCTTGTTTTGGTCACTTAGAAGTTCAAATCCGGCGACCTTCAATTCTTCGGCGAATTTGTTCAACTCGGATGCCGAGGGTGTGTCCGCGAGCTCAACGAGACCAAGGTGGACTGTGGCATTGCTAAACCCAGATTTGTGCACCAAATTCGATACTGCCGCCACACACCGGGGGCAAACCATGTTCTTGATAATCAACTGCATTGGGCAAATGTATGCACAAGTATAGTTATACAAAATACAGAATGAGGGAGAAGAATTTGCCATTTTTAGGCTGAACATCAATGACTTACTTAGGCCGCAACTCCGTTCAATGCTAACTGGCCTACTGATTGCGAATACCGTCCAAAACATGATTATGAAAAAATACATTTTAATCAGCGTGGTTGCCAGCTTTACAGCAATAGCCTGCAATGATTCGTCCACCAGCAATATTCAATCGGATTCATCTTCAGGTGAACAGACGTCATCGTCTGCAGCACAAGCTGCCGGTGATACCAGTTCCAGTCAGGGAGCTACAGGAACTACATCTGAACAGAGTAGCCCGTTTATGGCTTCAATGAACAAGATGATGCAGGATATGATGAACATGAAAATGACTGAAGACCCCGATCATGATTTTGCAATGATGATGAAGACGCATCACCAGGGGGCGATAGAGATGTCAAACATAGAAATTCAGCAAGGAAAAAATGACGAGCTTAAACAAGTAGCTCAAAAGATTATTGACGATTCAAAAAAGGACATAGCGGATCTGGATAAATTTCTGAGTTCACACCAGGCTTCTAAGAAATCTGATTTTGCAAAGAAATCAATGGAAATGATGCACAAGGATGCAAATATGCAAATGCAACATTCCGGCGATATTGATCAGCAGTTTGCCTCAATGATGGCTAAACACCACCGTGACGGCATTGATATGGCAAAACTTTATCTCAAGTCGGCAACACAGCAGCAGACAAAAACGGTTGCTAACAGAACTATCAAAGCTAATTCGGAAGACCTGGCAAAGTTGGAGAAGCACACGTCGGAAGGAAGCAAACACACGGATACAGGTACGGATCACTCCAACCATTAAGACCTAATAAAGTCGCAGCACTTGCGTATTAAAATTTAAATCGAATATATGAGAAAGAGAATGATGTTTGCAGGACTTGTTTGTTGCCTCGCAATTATCGGATGCGATAAAGATGACAATGATACCGCTCTTCAAGGGCACGATGAAAACCGAATGATGGACACCATGCATGCCATGATGAGCCGGATGAACGCAATGCAGCCGACCAACGATCCGGAGATTGATTTTCCTGCAATGATGATTCTACACCATCAAGGAGCGATTAGCATGTCAAAAGTTCAACTGGAGAGTGGCTCAAATGATTCGCTCAAGGGTATAGCGCAAAAGATGACCGATATGCAGCAAATGGAGATCGGGGAATTACAGGGTATTCTTGATGAACAATCACAGAACAACTCGGTGATGGATTTTACAATGGAACAGATGAACCACATGAAAAAAATGGATCAGATGGCTGACGTTCAATTGATCACTGGTGATACGGATAATGACTTCGCAACGTTGATGATACTACATCATAACAGCGCGATTGAAAATTCTGAAGCGTACCTGATGTATGGCACGAACGAGGAACTTAAAGATATGGCGCGTAAGATGATAGAAGACCAAATGATGGAAATTGAAGAGTTGTCGAACTGGCTTAAAGCGAACAAACGTTAGTCACGATTAAAATGTAAGCCTTTTTCGGAATTGTGTACGGCTAGCGAAGGTGATGAGTATAGCTTTGCTATAAATCTGCAAGCATCATGGATCATCAACATCATAATCATCCTCCTTCAGCGAGCGCAGCGCCTACGCAGCGAGAGACAGCAAGTGAAATGCATCAGCAGGGGCATGGACATCACCCTGATGCCGCCCATAGATCGTCAAAGGAAAGTGATGCAAAGACACTGCATGATGAGCATGCTGGGCATCATACGCATGACTTTCTACGTCGATTTTGGATATGCCTTGTTCTAACCTTGCCTATCCTTGCTTTGTCTCACATGATCCAGGGGTGGCTCGGATTTAACTTGAAATTCAGCGGGGATATATACCTGCTGTTTGCATTAAGCTCAGTTGTATACGTATATGGCGGCTTGCCTTTTCTGCGAGGGTTGGTGACTGAATTGAAACATCGCACGCCAGGCATGATGACATTAGTGGCCGTAGCGATCACTACTGCTTATGTTTACAGTGTCGCTGTGGTGTTTGGCCTGGATGGTATGGACTTCTTCTGGGAGCTTGCAACATTAATTGATATTATGCTTCTCGGACACTGGCTTGAAATGCGGTCACAAATGGCAGCATCACGAGCATTGGAAAGTCTTGTGTCACTTATGCCAGCTGTCGTCCATATTGAAGAAAATGGTGCTGTTCAGGATGTTCCTCTCAGTACACTGAAGGCAGGGGCTATTGCAATAATAAAACCGGGCGAAAAAGTACCTGCTGACGGGCATGTTGTAGAGGGCGAGTCCTACATCAACGAAAGTATGATGACAGGTGAGAGCGCCCCGGTGAAGAAATCAAAAGGTGAAAAGGTCATTGGCGGTTCCGTAAATGGAGATGGGATGCTCCGTATTCATGTAACTGGTGCTGGCGAGGACAGTTACCTTAACAAGGTCATCAACATGGTTCAGTCGGCTCAGGGTACAAAGTCGAGGACACAGAACCTTGCCAACAAGGTAGCCATGTGGCTCACTATTGTTTCCCTTTCTGTGGGAATAATAACACTTCTAGTCTGGCTGGCTGCAGGTCAAGACTTGTCATTCGCATTAGAACGGATGGTAACCGTGATGGTTACATCTTGTCCACACGCTTTGGGGGTTGCTATTCCGTTGGTCGTAGCAATTTCGACCTCCGTTTCTGCAACTCATGGTCTACTCATCAGGAACAGGACTGCCTTTGAAAATTCACGAAAGCTTACCACCATAATTTTCGATAAAACGGGTACGCTAACGAAGGGTTCTCACGAAGTCCAGAAAATAATTCCGCTAAGTGACCAATATTCATCTGAAGAGATTCTGCAATACGCAGCGGCCGTACAACAACATTCTGAGCATCACATAGCCCACGGTATTTTAAAAAGACTAAAAACCAACCAACGTGAACTCTGGCCTTCTTCGAACTTTAGATACATGCAAGGAATTGGAGTAACGGGCGAAGTAAAAGGCAAGCAAGTTGTTGCAGCAGGACCAAATTTTTTCAAGGAAAAAAGGCTTGACTTACCCCAAATTCCGGAGAGCATTGACCAGACGAGAGAAACAGTAAATTTTATCCTGATTGACAATGTTCCGGTCGGCATTATCAGTCTTGCTGATACTATTAGAGAAACCTCAGCCGAGGCTGTAGCATCACTTCGTGAGATGAATATCAAGTCTTTCCTTCTTACAGGTGATAATGAACAAGTGGCGGCATCTGTTTCAAGGAGTCTGAAGATGAACGGTTATCTTGCGAATGTGCTGCCGCATGAAAAGCAGGATAAAGTGAAAGAGTTTCAAAACAAGGGTGAAATAGTTGCAATGACCGGCGACGGAGTAAATGATGCTCCCGCTCTAGCACAAGCAGATGTAGGCATTGCGGTAGGCTCTGGCACGGACGTAGCGGCAGAGACAGCAGATGTGATCCTGGTTAACAGCGATCCTAAAGATGTCGTACAGATGATTGCATTTGGACGAGCTACATACAATAAAATGATTCAAAATTTAATATGGGCTGTAGGGTATAACATTATTGCTATTCCGCTTGCAGCAGGGCTTCTTTATCCGTCGTTCATACTAAGTCCTGCTTTAGGTGCTGTATTAATGAGCGCGAGTACGATTATTGTTGCTCTTAACGCTCAGTTGTTAAAAAGGAAAATGGTTCGATAACTTCGCGCGATGGCAAGAAGCAAGCATTTTTACATTAGGAAGGCTCATAGGTACCTGGGTATTCTTTTAGGGATACAATTTCTTTTCTGGACGATCAGTGGTATGTATTTCAGCTGGAGTGACATAGATGAAATTCACGGAGACTATGAAAAAAGAAGAGCGCCCCTGGTTTCTGCACATTTACAGTTGGTCTCACCTACTACAGTCCTGAACCAGCTAAACAGCATGGGCATTGACTTTATTCTTTCACTGCAGCTCGTGAATGTGGAGGGTATGCCGTTGTACCAGGTCAGGTATATTGCAGGTACGAGTCACCATGACGAAACCGAAGTAAAGTCTCAGCTTGCTGATGCCCTTACTGGCAAGCTGCGCGGCCCGTTATCAAAAGAGGAGGCTGTCGCCCTTGCAGTTTCAAGGTTCATCGGAAAAGAGACAGTAAAAGAGGTTCGTTATTTTGAGAGAACAAACGGGCATCACGAATATCGGGAAAGTCCATTGCCTGCATATGGCGTCACGTTCGATAATGCCGCTACTACAACTGTTTACGTGGCAAGTGAGTTAGGCACTGTGCAAAGTTTCAGAAATAGTAAATGGAGGATATTTGATTTCCTGTGGATGACGCATACCATGGATTATACGTCGCGTGATAATTTTGGGAACATACTCTTGCGATTGTTTTCAATCCTTGGGCTGATCACGGTGCTTAGCGGTTTTGCGTTATACTTCGTGAGCACCCGACGGTTCAGAAAAAGCCGGATACGCTCAAGAAATGACCATATAAACATCAACAAATTTCAATCATGAACCATCTCGAGCTTTTAGGTGATAAAAAAGAATACCTGCTTAACCATACATGCAGGACAATAGATAAAGAATCGATACACGTTCCGTCGCCGGAGTATATTGACAATTACTTTCTTGACAGTAATCGAAATAATCAGGTTGTCCGGAGTTATCAATCCATATTGAACTTTGGCAGGTTGGCTAAAACCGGGTACTGTAGCATATTTCCTGTTGACCAGGGTATAGAGCACAGTGCGGGCTCTGCATTTTCGCCTAATCCCATTTATTTTGATCCTGAAAACATAATACGCCTTGCTATTGAAGCAGGATGTAATGCCGTTGCATCTACATATGGAGTACTTGGGCTTATGAGCCGGAAGTATGCCCATAAAATTCCTTTCGTTGTGAAAATTAATCACAACGAATTTTTAAGTATGCCAAACACATACGACCAGACGATGTTTGGTACCATCAAAAGTGCATGGAACATGGGAGCAATTGCGGTTGGCGCTACCATCTACTGGGGAAGTGCCGAAAGCAGGCGCCAATTAAAAGAGGTAGCTGAGGCATTTGAAATTGCCCATGAATTGGGAATGCTCACTATACTCTGGTGCTACACACGGAACAACGCATTCAAAGTGGAAGGCGTCGACTATCATACCTCCGCAGATCTCACCGGACAGGCAAATCATCTTGGGGTGACCATTCAGGCCGATATCATCAAACAAAAGCTTGCCACGAACAATGGAGGTTACCTCGCTACGCGCCATGGTAAAACGAACAAGTTAGTATATGAAACCTTAACGTCCAATCATCCGATTGACCTGACGCGCTACCAGGTGCTGAACTGCTATAATGGACGAATAGGTTTAATCAACAGCGGCGGTGAAAGTCTCGGTGAAAGCGACTTGCAAGAAGCAGTTATTACTGCTGTTGTTAACAAGCGTGCTGGTGGTATGGGCCTGATACTCGGGAGAAAGGCTTTTCAGAGGCCCTTTAAAGATGGAGTTGAGATGTTGAACGCTATCCAGGATGTTTACCTCGACAATTCAATTACCGTTGCATAGTAGATTAAAATCAGCGTAACTTAACGAACAATATGCAACAGAAAACGTGATTTGACATGGCCTCGGACCTCGAATGGAAAATGGGGAGAAATATGTTTGTTATCGTTATGGCAGAAAAAAATGGAAGATTACTCGAATTGTTTTCCGCTCTTAGAATCCACAAATACTGATGTGATTTAAGAATTCGCCTTTATGGATGCAAAAAGCAATAGGAAGAGAGCAATCATTTTACAATCTACAATTACTTGCCCAAATTGTGCTTTCCAAATAGAGGAAATAATGCCCACAAATGCTTGCCAATATTTTTATGAATGCAAGTCTTGCAAAGTCGTCTTGAGGCCGAAGCCAAGAGATTGTTGTGTATTTTGTAGCTATGGCAACACAAAATGCCCTCCAATTCAGGCTGGAGCTTCCTGCTGTTCCTAATTTGAGTGTGCTCACTCACCCTAGATGCTGGTCTACTACCAAATCCGTTTACCTCATGAGGTGAATACCCAAACCATGTTCATGTGAAAGATGATACTCACTTTCGAAACGACATATACCTTATTTTTGGTTCAATAAGGAGCAAGCAACTCATGAAGATGCAAAAAACAATTCCGGCAATGCCGGTGCAGGATATTAAATCATCTTGCGGATACTATATAACCAAGTTAGGGTTTATCATCAGGCGCCAGGAAGAAACCTTTGCTATTGCAGTCAGAGACGAAATTGAAATACATCTTTGGGCCGCACGTGATATGACGTGGAGGTGGAGAAGTATTTTCCTGGCGTTGAAACCAATTTGGACAGGTGCAGAAACCTTTATTGCAGGTACGGCAAGTTGCAGAATACAAGTACAAGGCATCAACGAACTGTACGAAGAATACAAAGGGCGTGGAGTAGTACACAGCCCGCATACTGTTGTTCAGGAACAATATTGGGGTTGTAGAGAGTTCGCCGCAGTGGACAATTACAGGAACTTGCTTACATTTTACGAGGAAATTTAATTGAAAGCAAATATTACGCATATATCAGTGCTAGACTCATAAAGCTTAGATTTTTTGATTTCGAAGTTAGAAATACGACGAAACACCTACCTGGAATGCTGCTGATCTTGACGCCGGATTTCCGAGCAGGTCAGTGCGCCAATTTCTTCGATAATTCACCCGGAATACAGTTTCAGGAGTAGGTCTAAAGCTTATCGCAGGCACGAGTGAGAAGATGTGATCCGAAATATTTTCTTTTGTTGATCGGAATGAACCTTTGTTGAAATCTACGTATTCAATCCGCAATGCTACATTTAAAGCCGATTTTTCAAAGCCGAAGATTGGCTTTTTATAAACAGGCTGAACCAAGTCCAAAAAGCCTCCCTGTTGAGCAGACCCGAACTGTTCGGTGTATGTAGATGGCACGTTTACGTGCACCCAAGCCCACTCGCCGTTTAAAAATGTTTGCAACATTGGAATGGTGCCATTGAAATCTAATGCAAACACATCTGCTCGTCTCTTTACGTCAAGAAATAAACCATCCTCTCTGAATTTGTTATATACTCCACCCATATAAGATACTCCCACCTCACCAAGCCTCTTGTTTCGTAGAGCGATTTTTGCTGTTGTCAGCATTCTTCCATTGAAACTCTCTTCAAAGCGATCAGGATTGCTCTTTGTTGCTGGCAAAAAAGTTCTGTTCTCTGTATTGTTGATTATTCGTTCGTCAAAGCCGTTCGTCAGATACAATTCATACGCATAAACCCAATCATTCGCATACTTTTTGCCGAATACTCCAAATCCGACGTTGCTCCAGGTGGCAGGTAGCATTTGAGTTGACGAAATTGGCCTATCAACAAATTCCCACTTCGGTCCGTCATGGTTTTGGTTGAATGCGCCGATCGGATTCATTACAATGCCTCCCCTGAAATTCAGAAGAGGAGAGAATTCAAAGTCGACTGAAGCAAATTCGATATTGATCTCTTTTGTACCATCCTCAAATTCGATCTCTGTAAGGAACTTGAGTCTTCGCGAAATAGAGGACGCAATAAAGAGGGTAAGCCTTCGCATCTGAAACTGATGACCTTCTGAAATGCCATTTTCGCTGGCATATTGGTAGTTTGCTTCCATATATCCTCCCAGAGCAACGGGAACCTTTCCTGCTTTTACCATTGGACGATTGTACACCGCGTCCATATTCAATTTCAGGCTGTCTACATTCTTAACTGGATTTCTCAGAAGTGCGGGATCGATCTGAGCAGTTGTTAAAAGCCAAAGGAAGGACGAAATGCAAAAGAGAATATATTTCATGATTGTTTTCGTAGATCAATAAACAATTCATTATTTCTGACTTCCACCGGAAATGTGCGAAGGTTAGTAGTGGCGGGGCCGTTGGTAACATTTCCCTTGTTATCGTATTCACTACCATGGGCAGGACACTGCAGCATATCTCCAACTACATTTACCTCTGCTCCCTGATGGGCACACTTCATCCAGATGGCGGAATATTCTTGTTCGCTAAACCTGAAAATGCAAATAGGAAATAGAAGATTTTCATTTCTGACAACAATAAACCTGCTATAACTTCCTTTATCTCCAACTCTAAACTGGTTCTTGTCGACTATGAGCCCGTTCTCAATCAATTTTCCATTTACATACCGAATGGGCGCACAGGCATTGAAAATAGTTGCAACGGCTACCCCGCCAATACAAGAGATACATGTCTGCTTTATGAAGGTTCGTCGCTCCATATTTATAGAGATTCTAAAAATGCAATTAGTTTTGTTTTCTCGTCGGGCGTAAGTTCCCTGAAGATGTCTCTTGATCTCTCCGCTTCTCCTCCGTGCAACTCTATCGCTTGCTCAATGGAAGATGCCCTGCCATCGTGCATCAGAAAGTATTTTCCACCTTGAGAGTTTTTCGATAAGCCCAATCCCCACAAAGGTGGCGTGCGCCATTCTTGTGGTAACGCCGTGCCTTCCGTATATCCATCGTTTAAAGTCTCACCCATATCATGTAATAGAAAGTCGCTGTACGGTGTAAATGTTTTGTTCGCCAGCGACTGGATTGGAAACTCTCCGGTTGTTAGCTGAGGGACATGACACTTGTCACAACCAACAAAAGCAAACAGCTGTTTACCTGCCACGACCACCTCATCTTCTTTGTTTCGTGGTAGAGGAGCTTTTAGCGTTTGCAGGTAAAACACAACGTCCTGTACTGTTTGATTGCTTACCTCAGGATCATTTTCCTGCCCATCAAAAGTGTTATAGGGCTCATATGAAGTGTTTATTCCCATATCCTGATTGTATGCATTTACCGTCTGTTGAAATAAGTCATACACCGCCCCTTTCTTCCCGAATCGCCCTATATACCTGCCATTACGCACGATTGTATTTGGTCGGATTATACAATATTCTGGAACAGTTATCCAATTAGGACGTCCCGAAATCCCGTCATTGTTTGCGTCGTTTTCGTCTGCTAATGCCAGTAGTGTTGCATCAGGGACGGCGTCAAGAAAGCCAAGTCCTGTATTTGCAGGAGGAGTAAAGTTTGAAACTGCCGCACCTACTGGAATTGTCTCTGGTTCAAAGCCCGGCACACTTCTATGTTGCAGCTGTGGACCTCCAAGATGGAGAAATTGGTTGCTCAATGTGTCGGTCTGACCAAACCTTGTCAGGGTAGAAAATGGATGTCCTTTACCATCTCCAGCATGGCAGGTGCCACATGAATTTGCCACGAACAGTGGACCTAAACCAGTTTCTCTGGTGAATACTTCGTCATTAAAAGCAACATCTCCATTTAGAAACCTCCGGTTCTCTTCCGCTGTTAAACCTTCGACAGGTCCGTCTAAAAGTTGATCCTCTGCAACAGGTTTAGGTAATAATTTCTCACAGGAGAGAAAACCTGCTAAAACTGCAAGAATTGCTATGCAGGCGACAAAGTGATTTCTGGACATGATCTTCGATATACGTCAAAACTACTCAATATTTCGATTAATCAAAAAATAAAGTTAGGTGTGTCTAACTCCGGAAATAAGGAGCATTTTGTATTTTCGGGAAAATGGCAGCTTTGCAACCACTTAGTTCCACCGAGGAGAATTACCTAAAAGCTATTTATACATTGAGCGAGAGAAACAATCTCTTTCAAACTTCTACCAACGAGATAGCCGAAAGAATTAGGACAAAACCGCCGACTGTCTCAGACATGCTTCGAAAGCTAACAGACAAAAAGTTGGTCTCATATGAGAAGTATAAGAAGGTGCAACTGACCAAACAAGGAAAAATGATCGCCATTCAGATCATCCGAAAGCACCGACTTTGGGAGGTGTTTCTTCACGACAAACTACTGTTTAGTTGGGACCAGGTTCATGAAGTTGCAGAGCAACTGGAGCATATCAAGTCTGAAGAACTCATAGCCCGTTTGGAAAAGTACCTGGGTTTCCCCAAGCATGATCCGCATGGTGATCCTATCCCCTCTGCCAACGGTGAATTAAGGCCGTTGCAGCGAACCTTGCTGTCAACTGTTGATACTGGAGCAACCTGCCAGGTTGTAGGGGTAAAGGACAGTTCGACATCATTTCTGCAATATTTGCAAGACCTCACAATTGGTATCGGTACAAGAATTAGGATAGTCGAAAAAATAGCGTATGACGGCTCGGTTGTCATAAGCCTAAAAAAGGGACAAGAAACATCTGTTTCCAAAAAGTTTGCAGAAAACGTACTTGTGGCTACTTAGCTTAAACTTTCAAGTTCTGGATTCTAACTGCGTTCAGAATAGCAAGTAAAGCTACCCCTACATCTGCAATAACAGCTTCCCACAGGGTCGCCACACCTCCGGCACCCAGCGATAACACAATGATCTTGACAACCATTGCTAATACAATATTTTGCCATACAATGTTCCTGGTGATTTTGCCGATTTTGATTGCAGACGCGATCTTAGTTGGTTGATCATTCTGAATGACTATGTCAGCGGTTTCGATCGTGGCATCACTTCCAAGTCCACCCATTGCTATCCCCGCATCCGCAAGTGCTATTACAGGAGCATCGTTGACGCCGTCTCCGACAAAGGCAATTCTTCTTTTTTGAGCCTTGAGTGCCTGAACTTTCTCTACCTTTCCTTCAGGCAACAAATCTCCAAAGGCTGCATCTATTCCGATCCTTTTTGCCACATCATTCACCACCGACTGTTTATCTCCAGATAACATTACAGTCTTGATGTTTTGTTTATGAAGTTTTTCGATTGCTTCTGCTGCATCTTCCTTGATTTCATCTGCAATTGTGATGTACCCTTCATACTTGCCATTTACAGCGACTACAACTACCGTATCAACAATGTTTTCGACCTGCGAGGGATACTCGACATTGAATTTCTTCAATAACTTTAGGTTGCCAGCAAGCACTTCTTTACCATCTACCTTCCCCCGTAAGCCATGCCCGGCGATTTCTTCAACGTCTTTCGCGGACGTGGAAATATCTTTTGCATAATCTACAACCGCTTTTCCAACTGGATGGGTAGAATTTCTTTCAAGAGCGGCGGCTACCTGAATCAATTCGCCTTCACCTGACTCCTGAGAAACTACTTTTTGCACTTTGAAAACTCCTTTCGTCAGCGTTCCGGTTTTGTCCATCACAACCGTGTCCACCATTGTCATAACATCAAGGTAGTTCCCTCCTTTAAAAAGAATACCATTTCGAGAAGCTAAACCGATACCGCCAAAATATCCTAACGGAATTGAGACGACTAAAGCACAAGGACAGCTTATCACGAGAAATACGAGGGACCTGTAAAACCATGTATAGAAATCATAGTTTTCCTCAAAGAAATAGGGAACAATACAAACTGCCAATGCGAGAAAGAAGACTATTGGTGTGTAAACTTTTGCAAACCGGGAGATGAAAAGCTGAGTTTGAGATTTTCGTGCTGTGGCATCCTGTACCATTTCCAAAATCCTACTCAATTTACTATCCTTGTATTCGGCCGTGACTTCTATATCTGCTACGGTATTGAGGTTTATCATGCCAGCAAGCACGGACTCTCCCTTATATTTTGAATCTGGCTTACTTTCTCCTGTCAAAGCAGCTGTATTAAAAGAGGCAGATTGGCTAAGCAGAAGTCCATCCAGCGCAACTTTTTCTCCTGCTTTAACCTGAATACTTTCACCGATCTTGACACCGGCTGGATTCACGACCATGCTATTGCCATCCCGTATAACTGTAACTTCATTCGGGCGAATATCAAGTAAAGCCTTGATGTTTCTTTTTGCCCTGTCTACTGCTGAATCCTGGAACCATTCGCCAATTTGATAGAATACCATTACTGCAACACCTTCCTCAAATTCGCCGATCAAAAACGCGCCAATAGTAGCCACACTCATCAGCACGAACTCATTGAAGAAGTCACCTCTTTTTGACTTGCGCCATGCAAGACTTAATACACCATGACCCGCCAACAAGTACGCGGCAGCATTTAACGGGAGCGCAACATACGTTTTGAGTTCAACTCCAAACCCAAATTCCAGTACAAGCAAGACAATCAGAATTGCCAGAGCAAGGAGTAAATCCCAATGTGATCTCCATCCATTTTCATCGTTTACGACGGTCTTTGCTTTAGTTGTATCCTCATGATCATGATCGTAGTTGTCGTGCTCGCGTTCACTAATTGAAGTAGGTAAAGAACTTGAATTTGTTGAACTCATTGAGTAATGTTTTTAATAAAGGAAAAATGATAATATTCCAGTCAGAATTAAAACCAATCCGGTAATGATCCCACTATTGTGTTCTATTTTGTGCCAATCCATTTTGATCATTCCGTTGTATGCTAACCGAACCCAGATCACCATACCAGTTACGCTGATCGCTGTGTACAACACCGCCAGACTTGCAATTAGCCACCATCCATATGCTCCAGCAAGGAGGAAGTAGCCCTCTATTTCAATACACGGAGAAAAGAACATTGCCAATACCAGAGCGAACAATATTCTCCCCTGAGATTTTGATTGCTTGACTACGTGATGAAGATGAAAATGTTTGTGCCTGTAATGCTGGTAGATGAAGAATATGCCGAGTAGTATCAGAATTGCCGGACCGAGAACATGAAAAAGTTTTTGTCCGGAAGCATGAACTTTTACCCCAACCAAGCCTAATAACAGACCAATCAACACGGTGCTGACCGCATGTGCGATACCACTAATGAGTGTAACCGCCGTCACTTTTTGTTCAGACCAGCCGTGCCTTCTTCCTATTGCGAGAACTGGCAGCCAGTGGCTTGGAATTATAGCATGCAACACACTTATTAATATTGTCCCTATCAGTATCTGGTTCATCTTAAATTAATGATCGTCATCATGGCCGGTTGCCTTTTCTTTCGATAAAATGTAAAAAGCCCCTTTCGTAGCAATTTTTGCTCCGGTAGGGACTTCTTCGACAAAGGTTACTTGTGAATATCCGAGTTCTCGAACTCCGCTAACTACCTCGGCTTTCTTAAATGAATAAACGGGATCTGAATCATTTTTTTCATCCGCGTGAAGAGATTTTTGGCCACCGTGCTCACCCGCGAGCCAGTAGACATATTCTTTACCTTCAGAGCGAACAATGGCTTCCACTGGTACAGCTTCTGTCATTTGCGTTCCAACATCTATCAAAGCAGTGACATACATGCCGGGAATAAGGTTCGCTTTCGATGGATTATGAATAACAGCATGTACAATGATGCCCTTACTATCGTCTTCAAACGATCTGTTAATGCCATAAATCTTGCCTTTTATTTGCTGGTTATTCTGATTGGTGAGCATAAAATTAACCTGCTGTCCAATCTTCACTTTGAATAAATCCTTTTCAAAAACGACTAAGTCACAATGGATTTGCGAATTGTCGATAATCTCCATTAACGGCTTCGAAGTCTCTGCATATGTGCCTGTATTTATGGCGATATGTCCGATAGTTCCACTAATTGGTGCTTTGATCGCGATTTGCCCCACGAGCTGCCCCTCTGCAACTACGGATGGTGAAATGCCAAGTTGATGCAAACGCTTCTCCATCGCACTGATCTTCGCTTTTTCCGCGTTATAAGTTGCTTGTGCCTGCTGAAGATTTTTGCCTGTTCCGGCGTTAGCAGCGTTTAGTTCTTTTTGTCGATTAAGCTCATCAGAGGTGTAGGTAAAGCTATTTTTTGTTGTCAGGTAATCCTGTTGAAGCGAAATAAACTCTGTGTTCTCAATAGTAGCCAGGGTTTGTCCTTTGTTAACATGCTGTCCTTCCAGTACATGAATGCTTCTAATGATTCCACCTATTAGCACGTTTACTTCAGCACGGTTTTGCGGCGGCACTGCAAGCTGTCCACTCGCTTTAACAACGGCACTAAGATTCTTTTGTTCAATGTCACCGAACTGGATGCCCACTGCTGCAACTTGGGTTTTCGTAAGCGAAATTCCGTCTGAATGCTCTTCCGCTGTGCTGTCTGGAGTCACACGAACGCCAGGTTCGTGAGAGGTCTCACTCGTGTTGCACGAGAACTGCAGCAAAATGAGCGCAAGAGATAGGATAAATATTTTCGATTTATTGATCGTTTTCATTTTTGCTGTATTTGCCTTGTAAAAATTCAATATTAATTACTGCCTGATTGTACTGCTGAACAGTAATGAGATAATTTAGCCTGATCTGCAACGCAGAAGAAATGTTTTGAATAAATTCTACATAGCCGATCTCACCTTTACTGAAGGAAACTTGTGCAACTCTTAATTGCTCATCAGCCAGGGCGAGTCCCGAACTGTTATAGTAGTCCAAGGATTGTTTGCGTTTCGAAAGTTCCTGCATCGTTTGTTTCCACTGTGTGACGAGTTGCAGTTGTATGGAAGAGCGTTTAGATTCGGCAATCTGAACCCCAAGCTTTTCAGCATTGATGCGCGCCCGAATTGCTGAGCTGAAAATTGGAATGCTCAAGCCCGCTTCAAAACCTCCGATTCGTGTCCCCGGAAAGTAGTCCCTGTTGATTTTGGCTGGATCAAATCCCCCAATTACCAGCTGATGATTGTATCCTACAGAAAAGTCTGGTAGTGCCTTTGATCTCTCCAGCTTCACTCTGGATTTAGCAACTCCAATGTTATTTGTATAATACTGAAGAGTCGGATTATCCCTAAGAGTAGAATCTAATTGTGGGGAGAACTGAAAAGGTACAAGCAGCGAATCATTGCTATCGATGTCCACCGTTCTTCCTGTTAGCTGCTCTAAAAGGTAAGTGGTAGCGTTTAGGTCTCCGATTGTTTCCTGCCTCATCAACGAAATTTCCTGAGCTTTGTTTTTACTTGAAAGCCGCTCCAGATTCGATGTTTCTCCTGTTCGCTGCCGAATTTCAGCTTTAACTGCAAAATCCCTGTATGTGCTATCAAGATAATTCAGGACCTTGATTTTATTCAGAATATACTGATAGTTCGTATATGCCAGCATTACCTCGCGTACTACATCCGCTCGGGTTATCATTCCGGTTGTTTGCACTTGCTGTTTTTGTTCTGCTAAAAGCTTACGATAGTTTTTATACACAGGTGGCAGACTGAATGTTTGCGCAATTCCAAGCGAGTTGTCTATATTTCCTCCGCTGGTTGGGTCCTGTGTAAGTGTCAGACTTGATTTTCCTGGATCAAAGGATGTGTTTTGAAGGACATCGCTCTGTCTGACTTCCAATGCTGCAGTTTGCAGACGAATATTGTTCTTGATTGCCGCATCAATAAGTGGTTGAAGGCGCGATGGATTGTCTTGAGCTCGCAAAGGGGCGGAAGCAATCAAAGGCAAAATCAGGATGGTCGTATACAAAAGTGGCTTTTTACCCTTCATACTATAATTGTCTTTTTTCGAGAAGAGAATATATAAGCATGGCAGTACAAAAAGCGTTAGCAAGGTTGCGGAAACCAATCCGCCGATAACTACAGTTGCAAGTGGCTTTTGTACTTCCGCTCCAGCACTTGCCGAAAGCGCCATCGGAAGAAATCCGAGGGAAGCGACGGACGCCGTTAATATGACTGGTCGCAATCTGATCCTGGTTCCTTCAAGCACGCGCTGATAGATGTCAGTTACGCCCTCTTGTTTCAAATGGTTGAACTGGCTAATGAGAACTATGCCGTTAAGTACAGCAACACCAAATAATGCGATGAACCCGACGCCTGCCGAGATACTGAACGGCATATCTCGCAACACTAATGCTGCAATTCCTCCTATTGCTGAGAGTGGGACTGCAGTAAAGATCAGAATGCTTTGACCAACCGATCTAAACGTTAGAAATAACAGCAGCAAAATCAAAAGAAGAGCAGCGGGTACTGCTATCGAAAGCCTTTCTTTAGCTTCATTTAGGTTTTGAAATTGTCCGCCGTATGTCGTGTAATATCCTGCAGGTAACTTCAACTGGCGATCTAATACCTCCTGTATTTCTCGTACAGTACTTTCAACATCACGACCTCTAACGTTAAAGCCCACATATATTCTGCGCTTCCCGTCTTCTCTCGAAACTTGGGCGGGTGCGTCCTGCAAATCGATGGTGGCGACTTGATTCAGCGGAACTCTGTTGCCTGAAGACAATGGAATATACAGGTTCTCAATATTCATGATGTTTTCTCGCAAGTCTCGCTGAAGCCTGACAACCATATCAAACCGCTTTTCACCTTCAAACACAACACCAGCTACATTGCCTGCAAATGCAGTACGTAGCGTAGTATTTACATCAGAAATACTCAGTCCATACTGCGCCATCTTATCTCTGTTGTACTCCACTGTTATTTGAGGAAGGCCAGAAACACGCTCAACCAAAGGCTCGCTCACCCCGGCAACAGGGGTAATCAACTCGGCAACCCGCTGCGCCTGCTGGGCAAGAACATCCAAGTCATCTCCATATATTTTTACGGCAACATCCTGCCTTATACCTGTCATCAGCTCATTAAAACGCATCTGCATAGGTTGGGTGATCTCGACATTTATCCCGGGAATCGCAGAAAGTGTTTCTTCCATTTTTTCCATCATCTCTTCTCTGGATTTAGCTGAACTCCATTTATTTTTCGATTTCATCGCTACCATCATATCTCCACGTTCCAATGGCATCGGATCGGTGGGAATCTCTGCCGAACCAATTCTCGTAACTACCTGGTTGACCTCAGGGTAGTTCTCTTTTAACAGCCTTTCTGCTTTACCGAATGTTTCAACAACCTGCGACAGTGAGGCCCCTTGCATCATCGCAATCTCGACAGTTAAATCGCCCTCCTCAAGCGTTGGGATAAACTCTCCACCAAGCCGGTTAAATAAGTAAATGCTGGCAAGGAACAGGCAAAGTGCGATTGCAACCGTTACCATTTTCGCTCTAAGTACAAGTTTTAATAATGGCTCATACATCCGGTGTAGGAACGACATTATCCGATCAGAAACATTTTTCTTATGAGAAGTCTTTTTGCTTAGAACCAAAGCACTCATCATCGGAACATAGGTAAGCGAAAGTATAAATGCTCCAAGTATGGCAAACGCTACGGTCTGTGCCATGGGGCGAAACATCTTCCCTTCTATGCCAATCAAGGCGAATAGCGGGAGATATACAACAAGAATTATGATCTCGCCAAATGCTGCACTGTTTCTAATTTTCGAGGCTGCAGTATACACCTCTTCATCCATCTGTTTCTGAGACAGCTTCAATTTGCCTGGTAGTAAGCCGCTTTCTGTTAGTCGGAACAAAATGGCCTCTACGATGATCACTGCGCCATCTACAATCAAGCCGAAGTCGATTGCTCCCAGGCTCATAAGGTTGCCAGATACATTGAAAATCTTCATCATTCCGAATGCAAACAGCATAGCCAGCGGAATGACAGATGCAACAAGCAATCCAGCCCGAAGGTTGCCAAGCAAGAGAACCAATACTAATACTACAATGAATGCGCCTTCAAGAAGATTCCTCTTTACAGTACCCATTGCCCTATCGACCAACTCTGTCCGATCAATGAACGGTTCAATCACCACTCCTTCAGGCAACGATTTCTGAATCTGGCTCATCCGCTCTTTCACATTTTCGATAACCTGATTGAAGTTTTGACCTTTCAGCATCAATGTAATTCCTGCAACAACTTCGCCTTCTCCGTTTCTTGTAACTGCACCGTACCGTGTTGCGCTCCCGAATTGCACCTTTGCAATGTCTCTGATAAGGACGGGTATGTTTCCAATGTTTTTTACTACGATCTTCTCTATGTCGGCAAGACTTTTTACCTGTCCGAGCCCGCGAATAAAATAGGTATTGCTTAACTGCTCTATGTAGCTTCCACCCGTATTCTCATTGTTTTGCTCTAAGGCTTCATACACCTCGCTGATAGTAATGTTCTGCGCATTCAGTTTTTCGTTATCTACAGCTATCTCGTACTGCTTTACTAAACCGCCCCAGCCGCTGACTTCCGCAACACCTTCTGTCCCGGCGAGCTGGGTTCGCACAATCCAATCCTGCATCGTGCGCAAATCCATGGGGGTGTACTGCTTTTCATATCCAGGCTTTGTATGGAGAACATATTGGTAGATCTCTCCCAATCCTGTAGAAATTGGTGCTAAAGACGTTTTGCCCATGCCTGCGGGTATGTTCTCCTCCGCTTCTCGGAGGCGTTCGGTAACCTGTTGTCTTGCCCAGTAAACGTTGACGTTATCTCTGAATACAATTGTTATAACAGAGATACCGGATCGCGAAATGGATCGTCTTTCTATCACATCTGGAATATTAGCCATTGTGAGCTCAATAGGAGCAGTGACGTATTGTTCGACCTCCTGTGCGCCAAGATTTGGTGCTTGCGTGATGACTTGGACCTGATTGTTAGTAATGTCAGGAACTGCATCGAGGGGCAGTCTGGTCAAGGAGTAAACGCCCCAAATGATGAGGGCGAGCGTAAGTCCACCCACAGCCCACTTGTTTTCAATCGAAAACTTAATTATTCTATCAAACATAATGTGGAATAAGATGTATAGTGTTGCACGTATTGCGTACAACCTCAACACGAATGTTCAGAAAGAGAATTGCAATAACGAATGTATTAACCTAACTGGGGAGGCTGCCAAATGGGGAGGGAAATCTCCTGTATGTTCGTTGAAACGTAAGAGGCAGAATGGGTGTTTTGGTGAACTACAGGTTCATTTAAGATAGCTGTGGAATGAATAATCGAGAAGCCTGCGCAACACATACACTGACAGAATGGAGAACAGGAGTCTGAATGTTCATCTTGGGTCTCGTTTTGTTCTTGCGCCACTATCGACGAGTTCGCCTTATCTGCCGCGTTTTTCGTGGTTACGAAATCCGCACAAGGAAGACACGAAAGCCATACGACCAAAACCGCCATCAAAGTGGTGAGAAGTCTCATTCGGAAGCAAAACTAAAAAACAAAGATCGAATAGCAAGAGCGATTATAGCAATATGGTTGCAAACAGGATATCCCACATAATTCCCACCTTTTTAGTGGTGCAGGGTGCTGGCTTCCGCTGTAAGTGGCCTTGATGTTTGAAATTTGTCACTGTGCGCAACAACTAATATTATTCAGCTATGGTGAAGGGTGCATCCGCATGAGGCGACCGCCAAATCACGTGCTATATAATACTTTTCTGATTTATGATAATTTTACACGATAGCGGGGTCGTCGGAGAAAAAAAAGTTTGGAGGAACAAAGATCCTGCTTGATGAACAGGGCCTTAAAACGTATGGGGTTAAATTTCGCAGTCTCTTCGGCAAAGTCTATAATCTATTCGTCGAATCAAATCTTAATAGTAATGGGCATCTGATTTTTAGTATGTAAAAAGGGAAATCGACAAGATGGAAAGATATTCTACACTTTCGAAGCGTGATGAACATGGGGTATAAACGACGATTAAAGGAGAACTTCATGAGCCACTAAAAGATTTCCGGAAATTATTTAGATAGAACCCTAAATGTTTTTTTCAAATTCGAGAATCTAAGTTGGTGGAGTTCTTTGATGGTTCGGGCCTTAACTGAAAGCAGAATTATCATTCAAATCAATATATTTAAGGTACACGAAGATCTTTTGCTTTATTCCGGGAAAGCTAGTATTTACAAGTCACTCCAACGAAGACGTATGGCTGGTGACTCCTTTTGTGGAGAAGATACTCAACATAGGACTAGGTATTCCAAGATCGAAATCTTTAATATGTCAACAGCGACAAAACAATTACCTCTGGAGCAGATTTTAAAAGAGTAATAAAGATTTAGTGGGCGCAAACTGGTCATTCAAGGTATCACAAAAAATTTTAAACGAAGCGAAGTCTGCTTAAATGAAATGTGTGCAGCTTGGGTATTGGTAACGAAGGTTGTTAATTTTATATTCTTCCAATTCATTCAGCAACGTGGGGATTTCTGCACAATACCACTTAATTATTAAAAATCAATGACAATGTCGACTTGTTCAAGTTTCAAGATGATCATAAGGAACCTAGAGATGCAAAAACGATCAATCAATCGAAGTATCACGGTCAGGTAAAACCTTTTCTTCACATGATTCGAGGCGGTTCATTTGGCATGCGCTGACGATAAATCTTCTTACTCGTCAAAATTCGGCGAATTAGACAATCCCTGTCACTGTTGTAAGTGAACGAGTTCGTTCTGCTCTGATGTTGAAGACTACCTGCAATCTTGAACGGACAACATAAATTACCCGGGGAACAAATAAATGTCCGATTTGGGCAGGATGAGGAAGCCAGCTGTGAGACCTTCCCGCTCTGTGCCAGCTGAAGCAGCGGATACGTTGTCTGAGCATTTAGTCACGGTGTTGACATTGAGCCGCAACCGCTCAGGGCTCTGCTGATTCAATCCCTCTCAGTAAGAGAGCAAGAAAATTTCACGCTGCCAGGCGGCCGCCGGCCCCAACAAGACTTGAGTCAGCTTCCTTCGAGCAGCCATATAGTTCTGCTAAGTCATTAAAAATCAAGTATGTCTTTGAGACCGTCTACAGAAAAGTTCGAACTAAGGCCAGTTCTGGGCACGAAAGCCCCGTCTCAACGAAGTTGAGGCGGGGCATTTTTATTTCTGAGCGGTGAAAGCTTGCTTTCACGAGCGAAGAAATGAAAATGCCGGGCACCGCGAAGCGGTGACGGGACTTGTGATCAAGCCCCTCGCAGAAGTATCTGGATCAGCGCAGCTAATCCAGTCCACCAATAACAGAGTCCCGAGCTACATTTGTCGTACACAACGACTCTCGACATTCTCAGCGATTAAATCTGTAGTCCTAAGTCATGTACAACCAACTCCGTGACCATATAGAAAAGATTGTACAACTCACAGACGAGGAATTTCAATTTGTGAGCAGCCACTTTACATTGAAGCGTTTTAAGAAGCACCAGTTTCTAGTACAGGTTGGTGAAGCGGTGCCTTATAATTATTATATCGTTTCAGGGCTCACTAAGCTGGTTTTTACCGATGATTCAGGAAAACAACACATACTTGCGTTTGCTATGGAAGACTGGTGGGACAATGACTTTCACGCTTACTATACACAAACCAAAGCGACGCTTTCCTTGGAGTGTCTTGAAGATACAGTGGTCCTTTGCCTGTCGTTTGATGATTACAGTAAGTTGCGTGCAGGCTTACCAAAGATCGAACATTTCTTCCTTGAGAAGGTGACGCGTGGTTTCCTTGCTGCACAACGTCGAATCCTTTCACTGCTGACGAGCAATGTCCAGGAACGTTACGAACAGTTGATGCAACAGCACCCGGCGTTATTACAGCGTGTTCCTAAGACTCAATTAGCCGCTTATCTTGGTGTGTCCAGAGAAGCCCTCAGCAGAATAAATCTTTAGTGATCTGGCTCACTTTATAATCGTGACAAGTATCACAGGCAGAGTTCTTACTTAACATGGAACTTTGTGGTGTATCAACACTATCAATGATACTGTAAAATTTAAGCAGATGGAAAAGCGCATTATCAATCCCTGGACCTGGCAGGATGAACTAAGTTACGTGCAGGCCGTAGAAGTGAAAGACGCAGAAGGAACATTGTATTGTGCCGGGCAGGCGGCCGTACACCCGGATGGCACATCAAGCGATGCCGATATGCGCACGCAGCTTGGATTGGCAATAAAGAACCTTGAGACGGTCATCAGTAAAGCAGGTTACGAATGCCGCAATATCGTTAGGCTAACGATTTACTCCACTTCTTCTGATGAGTTCATAAAAAAGTGCTTTGATGTTTTCCAGGAATTTGTAGCAAAACATGGAATGAAGCAGGCTGTTACTGTTGTGCAAGTGGTTGCTCTGAACGAGACATTAAATATAGAGCTGGAAGCAACCGTAGTTAAATAATGATCAAGGCACTGGATCAGCGCAGTTAACCATTCTTTCGGATCAGCACAAAACGCAGGACCACATGGTAAGCAAAAGGGCGAATAGGGAAGAAGTGAAATAACATCAGGGACAAGACGAACCTGTCAAAACGGTGTACTTAAGAGTAGCACTAATAATGGCAGTGGTAGTCATAGCAAATCTTCTAATTGCTATTGTTTCGTGTAAACAAAAACTTTTTTTGATAGGTCAACGTCGGTGTAACTCTCGGTCAGCTGAATTGTACCCGACGGCAAAAATGTAAATTCGAGTTTCCAATACAGGTTTGGTGGATTGTTTAATTCTTCAAAAGTATTGTTTCCAACATACTCGAATTTGTTTCCAAATGCTTCGTTTTTCTTCCAAACCTTATTTTGGTATTTGAAGATTTCTGCAATCTGCTTTTCCCCATCTTTGGTTTCAACGTATTTGCCCGTCAGCTTGTCAATACTTGCAGCTTCTACATGTAGGATCTTAGACATACCCACATCGTATCTTACCTGAATCACCCCTTTATTGTCTTTTTTTATTTCTAAAATTCTTTTCTTGGCGTGAGATGAGGATGCCCACGGGTCATCCTTTATATGCTTGTCTCCATTGAAATACAATTGGGTTACGAGAGGCTGGTAACCTTCCGCTGTAACAATCAAATGAAAATGTGCCGGACGGATAAAACCCGGGCCGGCATACGCCACAGGCAATATTGTTTGGAAAGAATAAAAGCCGGTTTCATTGGTAAACGTGGTACCCCGATAATTGAAATCCGGTGATTGATTGTCGTAAACCCCTTTCACATCGCAGTGCCAAATTTCAACTTTTGCGTTCTTGTACGGTGTAGTGCAGTCGCTATGTCTGATGAAACCGCTCAATTGCGCAAGTTCTCCAGGCTGACCTTTTATTCGGAGATCATTTCGTACGGGACTATCGGGCCGGTAAAAAGGTCCTAAAATATCACTGGTCGTCTCACAGTCTCCAACATACTGCTTACCATCAAAAGAGATAAAGCCAGAAGTACTGATTGCAACCGCCGACAGACCAGCCGACTTGATAAAATTTCTCCTTCTCATAATAATAATCTTTGGGGTTTAGGTTTGGTGGAACACTGCGGGGGTATGTAACGTTAGTGGCAGTATTGCTACGGACTTAAATATAAGGAAAGGATATAAGTTATTTAGCAAAATGGCCAACTCACCACTATCTTATGCATCTCATACGTAACCGGACATGTTGGCCTTCAATACGAGCTCATGGTCGCAATTCGACGTTGGGAAAACGTTACGATTGATCATTCACCCACCCGATACCATCGGCTGCCATCCCATTCCCAGGTATCATTCGCATCGGTTGGCCATTTTACGCGGCCACCGAAAAGCACGATGCGGTCTCGTTTTGCGTCGTAGGCGATGTATCCCATATAGCGTGCAGGCGGACCTTCGGCTGACATTTTTTGCCAGCGCTTTCCATTCCACGCCCACGTTTCGCTTGTAAGTTTTTCATCACGCTGAGTACCGAACAACACAACTACACCTCGCTTCGAATCGTACGTACAACCTCCCGAGATAAATGTGCCGGCCTCGTTCGATTGTATGTTCGTCCACTTTTTTCCATTGAACTCCCACACTCCATCGTTCAATGGTTTTCCGTTTTGATCCATCCCGCCATATACAACTGTTACATGTCGTCTCTCATCGTAAACCATAGCAAAAGCCATCCTTGCCGGCGGATTTTCTCCGTTGAATCTTTGCCAGTTCCTGCCATTCCATTCATACGTAATACCGTTTGCCGTGCCGCGACGTGCGCTTCCTCCAAACGTGATCAGTCTGTTTCTTTTTTCGTCATACACAAAGCCAGGCTCCGCGGCTCGCATACTGTCTTCATCTGACACCGTTTTCCAGTCGCCATTCACCAACATTCGCAGATCACCCAACGATGAATCACCATCATAGCCACCGAACGAGAAGAGCCGGTTGTCTTTTGTATGAAAAGCAAGCCGAACGCCGCTTCTCGTATTTCCTGCAGCAGGCAGTTGCTTCCACGTATTGCCGTTGAAGGTCCACATGTCATTGAAAAACGTATAACTCCGTCCGCTATCAGTTGTTGTACTTCCGGATGTCAATACAATTCGGCCGGTCGCCTGATCATAGATCAATTCATGATGAGCCCTTGCCGGTGGTATTGTATCAGCAATATTATTTGCAACTGCAAATAACATTGAGACAACAAAAGCAATGAAGAGTAACCCGACTTTCATAAATCATAGCGGCGAAACTTTAAAGTGAGATTGACTGGCACGCCGCGAATTTGAAATTAGCATGCAGCGTCGTCTTCCGTTAACCGGCTATCATATTTAGTGACTGAGTGCAATTTGAGGAAGAAGTGTCTGGATCGTGCAAGATTCAGTTGTCCATCGTATCACCCGATGCGCGATCTACCCATGATTTGCCAGGAAGAAAATGCCAAGGAAATCTATGAGCTGCTGAAAAAAAAGGGCAGTTTTTACACTGCCCCTTCACAAAAGATTATCTCCTAAAAACGAAATAACAAAAACTGAAATAAACGTTGACTTAACTAATAAAAGACAAATCGAAATCGAAGACAATTAACATTACACGAGACGAGAAGATAACCCCTTGAACGGCAAATATAAGGTATTCGTGTTCCCTGCATGGAAAACTTTACGTACCGCGACTTCCATGCTCCCTCGCACGCCTAGATGCTCCAATACTCCTTTCGGTATGACCCCGGTGTCTTCTTGCTCAGTTTAAGAAAAAGACGACTAAAATAAGAGATGTTAGAAAGCCCTACCATGTCTGCAATTTCCTGCATTGTAAAATTGGTTGTTGTCAACAAGATCTGCGCACGCTCAATCCTCTTCTGTTGGATGTATGCTGCCGGGCGAATACCGGTGCATTCCTTAAACAACCGGGAAAAGTAATCGGTATTCATATGACAGCGTTGCGCAAGCTGTTCGACTGACAAAGGACTCGATAAGCGCTCGCTTAAGAAATAGATCGATTCGGTGATCTTGTTTTTGTTGTAATCAGCCGCAGAAGACAACGGCTTTTTCTCTTCCATGAATTGGGATAACAGGATTTGGATAATACCGTTCGTTTCTATGAATGTGCTCGATGCTTGCTGATCATTTAATTCCTGGAACTTTTTCAAAGAAGGGGCATTCTCGTAGCTTTTCGGATCGTTAGCACTCAGGCTGCGTTGGGGATTGATCTCAAGGAGCCGATGTAACAACTTCCTGACAATTGGCGACGCTTTCGCTTCATAACGGAAACTTTTGATATTGTAGATCGACAATCCGCTGCCTACTTCCTCAAGAAAATGAAGATAATACTGTTCAAGGCTGTGATCGCATTTGTAATGACTATCGGTGAAGCTTGGGATCAGATAAATGTAACCAGGAAGCAGATGAAAAACACAGTTGTGGTGACGAACAACACCTTTACCATTCCTGATAAAGTACAATCTTGAAAAAGGGCTGACCACATTGTTGTAATTCCAGTTACGGTTTAGGTGTGCATGACCAACGTTCAGCAAGGTGATTTTTAGTGTTTGTAAAGACGTGTTCATGCCAGAAATATCTTGAACATAGACAGCAACCAGATGAAATCATTTTGACCTGAAGTCGGAAATGTACAAAAAAAGGTCTTCCCTGTTTAAAGGGATAGCAATCAAGTTCCGATATTTTTAGAGCACGATATTGTACATGCATTTCCGCGTACTTCTTGCCATCCTATCATTATTTTTCATTGGCTGCAAATACAAGCTGCCCGAAGATGTTGCCAAAGCGTATGCAACGGTTCGTCATGAGGTCGACTTCAATCGCGACATCAAACCCATTCTTTCGGATCGATGTTTCTCGTGCCACGGTCCAGACAAGGGACAACTCGCTTCAGGCCTGAGACTGGATCTTCCGGAAGCGGCATATGCCGAACTGCCTGAGAATCCGGGGCGCTATGCCATTGTTCCTGGTAAACCTGAAAACAGCGAATTGGTTCGACGGATTCTTTCCGACGATCCGGAGGAATTAATGCCAAAGCCGGAGTCGCATTTGACATTGAGCGCATATGAAAAAGCGGTTCTGATAAAGTGGATCGAGGAGGGTGGCGCTTACAAACCGCACTGGGCATTTATTAAACCAAAAAAAGCCTCTGTGCCTGAATTGAAGAAGCCGGCTGCAAACGAGATTGATTATTTCATTCTGAACAGACTTGAAAACGAGCGTCTCACTGCATCGCCCGAAGCTGACAAAGAAATATTATTAAGACGACTCAGTTTTGACCTCACCGGACTGCCACCAACAATCGCCGAAATAAACTCTTTTTTGAACGACGATTCTCCCAATGCATACGAGAGACAGGTGGATCGATTACTCGCTTCGCCGCATTATGGCGAACGAATGGCTACCGATTGGCTGGACGTGGCGCGATTCGCCGACTCACATGGGTATACAGTTGACAGGCTGCGAGATATGTCACCATGGCGCGACTGGGTTATCGATGCGTTCAATAAAAATCTCGGCTACGATACGATGATCATATGGCAATTGGCCGGTGACCTCCTACCTAATCCAACAAAGGAGCAATTGATCGCCACGGCGTTTAACCGCAATCATCAACAGAACATGGAAGGTGGAATAATCGAGGAAGAATTCCGTGTGGAGTATGTTGCCGACAGAATCAACACAACAAGTACCGCATTCATGGCGATAACTGCAGCTTGCGCACGGTGCCATGATCATAAATTCGATCCGATTTCTCAAAAGGAATATTTTCAGATGTTCAGCTACTTCAACAATGTGAAAGAAGCGGGACAGATCTCGTGGGACGATGCAATGCCGGTGCCTACCATGTTGTTAACTACAAAGGATAAAGAAATCCTCGCGTCGTATCTCAACAACAAGGAGCAATTAACAATGGGTGCAATGAGCACTCCTTCATCGGTCGAACAACAGCAATTGGACAAGTGGATTTCAAAAGAAGAATACCGAACCTTGCGCAATCGAGTGTTTCCGGTCGGGGTGGTGGGTTACTTCAAATTAGACGATCCTTCATTGAAGAACGAAATCGGTGGTGCCCGGGCTGTTATGAAGCGGGAAGGCAACGTCGTGGAGCGTCCGGAAATCATTGCAACGGAAAGGGGCAAGGTTCTTCAATTCAACGGAGATACCTGGTTGGATCTGGTAAACGTTGGGAAGTTTCGGCGCAGCGATCCTTTTTCAATTGGCCTATGGGTAAACATCCCTCAGGAATTGGAGACCGGTGTCATAGTACATCAGGGAAACGCCGGCCTCCTCTACAACTTTCGCGGCTTTCATCTCGCATTAAACGGCAAAGGGCTGGAGTTGGCGATGGCTCATACCGCCCCGTACAATGCGATCATTGAACATACGATTCATGATGTGCCACGCAATCAATGGATCCATCTGGCAATAACGTATGATGGCTCCGGTAAAGCAGGTGGTTACAAGGTGTTCCTGAACGGCAGTGAGATGTCGACACGAGTGGAGCAGGACAATCTGTACAAAGACATTGTTTTTCCTTCGACAATGCAACCGGCACTTCAATTCGGCGCCTGGGAAAGAGGGCCCGGACTGACGAATGCAAAGGCAAAAGAGATCACAGTTTTTCGAAGAGAACTTTCACTGTTAGATATCGGACAATTGGCGAAAACGTCAGCAGTTAACAAGCTGCTTAACACACCAGCGTTCGAGCTTACAAAATCTGAAAAGGATTTGCTGCGTCAACATTTTTTTTCGTCCGTTTCAGCAAGGCAGCAATTATTAAGAGATAGCCTGAGGGCTGTTCGTACAATGTATTGCGACAGTCTCGAAGATGTTCGGGAATTGATGATCATGCAGGAAATGCCCGTACGTCGAAAAGCGTATGTGCTTGACCGTGGGCAGTATGATGCGTACAAGGAGGAAGTTTTTCCCGGTGTGCCGAAAGCTATTTTGCCAATGCCAAAAAACTTTCCTAACAATCGACTGGGTTTTGCTCAATGGCTGGTACATCCGGACCATCCGCTCACCGCGCGGGTAGCAGTTAATCGCTATTGGCAATTGTTATTCGGAAGGGGACTTGTAAAAACAACTGAAGATTTTGGCAACCAGGGTGCTTTGCCTTCACATCCGGAATTGCTCGACTGGCTTTCAATTAGTTTTCGTGAGTCGGGATGGAATGTCAAGTCGTTGCTCAAGATGATCGTTATGTCTGCCACTTACCGGCAAAGCTCGAAGCAATCAGAAAAGTCGGCAGCGATCGATCCTGAGAATGTTTTTTTGTCGCATGGTCCGGCTGTTCGATTAACCGCGGAAATGCTTCGTGACAATGCATTGTCGGCAAGCGGGCTGCTGAATGTTAAGATTGGCGGACGCAGCGTGTACCCGTATCAACCTGAAGACCTCTGGAGAATCAATGGTTCGACTTATACACAAGATACCGGCAGCAACCTTTATCGCAGGGCACTCTATACTGTTTGGCGTCGATCGGCACCGAATCCCACTCAGGCAACTTTTGATGTGGATATTCGAACCGGTTGTATTGTCGGAAGGCAAAAAACAAACACCCCGTTACAGGCATTGGTGACGCTGAATGATCCAACGTTTGTGGAGGCCTCGAAAGTGTTGGGTGAACGCATGGCTGCGTTTGACAATCTTGATAGCGCAATAACGGATGCGTTTCGCAAACTTACCGGTCGCCGTCCCGGCAACAAGGAATTGATGTTGTTACGCGAGTTGCAACAGGAGACATACAAAAAATTCTTAAGGCAGCAACAGAAAACGTACGGATGGCTAAATACAGGTAACCATAAGGTCAACAAAAAAGCAGATAAAGTAAAAGTTGCTTCATGCGCCGTAGTTGCAAATACGATCATCAATGCCGATGCGGCGATCACAAAACGTTAATCATGTGCCAACATCATGAGCCTGAATTCAACCCACTCAACAATGACCTGAGCCAGGTGAAGAAACACCTGGACAGAAGAACGTTTCTCACTAAAACGTCGCTTGGTATAGGTGCGTTGGCTCTCGGCTCACTGATGGGTTCCGGCAAATTATTTGGCGAGCCTAAGTCAATTGCTAACGCTGAAGATATTTTTGCGTCTTCCTTTCCCAACTTCCTGCCGAGGGCAAAGCGCATCGTTTATTTATTCCAGAGTGGTGGACCATCGCAACTCGACATCTTCGATCACAAACCGCTGCTTGCAAAATACCATGGACAGGACCTGCCACCTTCCATCCGTAAGGGCCAACGCCTTACAGGAATGAGTTCGAGCCAGGCGACCTTGCCCGTAACATCATCCCTTTTCAAGTTTCAACAACACGGCGAGTGCAAAGCATGGGTAAGCGAACTTATGCCGTATACTGCGGAGGTAGTGGATGAATTGTGCTTTGTCAAATCGATGTTCACCGAAGCAATCAATCACGACCCTGCTACTACTTTCTTTCAGACAGGAAATCAGATTGCCGGCCGGCCCTCTATTGGCAGTTGGATCAGTTACGGCCTGGGAAGCGATAATGACAACCTACCCACATTTATAGTTCTCGTGTCGAAAAATGCCGGTGGTCAGCCGTTGCTTGCACGGCTATGGGGTAATGGTTTTTTACCTTCCAAACACCAGGGCGTGCAATTTCGCTCCGGAAAAGACCCGGTATTGTACCTCAGCAATCCAGAGAATTACGACGAAATAGACAGAAGGCAGATGCTTGATTATCTCAAAAAATTAAATCAACTGCAACTGGATGCGTATGGAGATCCTGAGATAACCAGTCGAATCGCACAATACGAAATGGCTTACCGGATGCAAACATCTGTACCAGAAGTAATGGACCTTTCTGATGAGCCAGACTGGGTATTTGATTTGTACGGTAAGGACAGCCGGGAGCCCGGAACATATGCTGCAAATTGTTTAATGGCCCGGCGCTTGTTGGAAAAGGACGTAAAATTTGTTCAACTGTATCACCAGGGCTGGGACCAACATGGCAACCTGCCGAACGACATCACAACACAATGCAGAAATACCGATCAGGCCACGGCAGCGCTGATAAAAGATCTGAAGCAGCGGGGACTGCTCGAAGACACGCTGGTTATTTGGGGTGGCGAATTCGGAAGAACGGTTTACTCGCAGGGTAAGCTTTCGAAAGACAACTACGGCCGCGATCATCATCCGCGTTGTTTCACAATGTGGATGGCAGGGGCGGGAGTACGGCCAGGGTTTACATTTGGTGAGACAGATGATTTTGGGTACAACGTCACAAAGAATCCTGTCCATGTTCATGATTTTCATGCCACGCTGCTGCATTTGTTGGGCATTGATCACGAAAAATTGATTTTCAAATACCAGGGCAGACGATTTCGGCTCACCGATGTAAGTGGCGAAGTGATTAAAGATATCCTGGTGTGATATATTGTGAATGAACCAATGTCTTCGTCGTCGTCATGGTTCTGAAATTTTTTGCATTCATAAACTATTGCTTGTGCACAAACGCAACTTCATCAAATCAACTGCTGTTCTCGCCGCTGCTGCGATCGCAAAGCCTTCTTTTGCTTTCAATGTTCCTAGTCGTCCTGCAAGTAATGATATAATCGTTGGGCACGGTAACTACCGCTACAAAGTGAACAAACAATGGGCACAAATCAGTTCCCAGCAAACACCGATTTTGAATTGCCATGAAATGGTGATGGATAGTAAGGGACGTCTGCTGATGCTTGGCGATCATACCAACAATAACATCCTTGTGTTCGATAAGTCAGGAAAGCTTCTGGATCACTGGGGCACGCAATATCCGGGAGGCCATGGTCTTACCTTATCGAAAGAGGGTAGTGATGATTTTTTATTTATTACCGATTGTGGCTGGTTTCTCGATCGAAAAGGTGAGTGGCAGAAGCAGGCCGGACATGTAGTAAAGACAGACATTGAAGGAAAACTTGTATTCAATCTTCCCCATCCTCATACGATTGGTATTTACAAACAAAATCAACCATTCATGCCAACTGAAACCGCAGTCGCCCCGAACGGCGATATATATGTTGCAGATGGGTATGGTTCCGATTTCATAATACAGTTCAATCATAAAGGTCAATACATACGGCATTTCGGAGGACACGAGAATGAGGACAAAAATTATAATCTCGACAACGCACATGGTGTTGCGATAGATACCCGCGAACCAGGTAACCCTTTGGTGGTTTGCACCTCCCGCACAGAGAATGCGTTCAAATTTTTTACGTTGGACGGGAAGTACGTCAAAACGATTTCAGTTCCCGGACTTTTTGTATGCCGGCCAGTGATTGATGACGATAATATTTATGCAGGAGTATGTTGGTCGACAACAAAGGAAGGAAAGAAATGGCAGCGGGACACGGGATTCATCACAATACTCGATGGCGCCAACCGTGTAGTGTCTAATCCCGGTGGCACAGAGCCGAAGTATGTGAATGGAGTGTTGCAGCCGATGTTTCAGTCAGATCAAAAAGTGTTTAATCACGGACATGATGTATGCATCGACGAAGACAAAAATGTATATGTATGTCAATGGAACGCAAATCACACCGCTCCTATAAAACTCGAGAGGATTTAAGATGTTGCTCGATATAGGCATATTCTTTGGTCGATTGCATCCACTCGTTGTACACTTGCCAATAGGATTTCTTCTACTGGCGCTGTTTTTTTATTTGCTTTCACTGCGAAATCGATTCAAGTCCCTAGCCGCTGCAGTGCCGATCGCCCTTCTGTTTGGAAGTGTAAGCGCAATGGTAGCCTGTGTCAGCGGCTATACGTTGTCTCGCTACGGCTCATATGATGAGATTACATTGAACGGCCATCTTAGGTTGGGGATCGTTACTACTGCGTTCTCTTTTTTGGGTTACCTGGTAACCAATCGAAAACTACAAGTTTCGTGGTTTCAAAACCAAAGAGCATCGTTGATCGCGTTGTGCGCCATTTTCATACTGGTCAATTTCACGGGTCATTCGGGAGGAATGCTGACGCATGGATCGAACTATCTCCAGGCGTCAATTTTATTCAGCAAAGCGAACTCAAAAAGTATTGTAACAAATGTCGACTCGGCGTACATTTTTGCAGACCTGGTAAAGCCGATTTTCGATGCAAAGTGTTCCTCTTGTCATAACGCAGAGAAAAAAAGCGGAAAATTGTCGCTGGAATCAATCTCGTCAATTCTGGAAGGGGGGAAGGAAGGACCGGGTATAAAACCAGGCGATCCTGAAAAAAGTGAGATCATAAAACGTATTTCTCTTCCGTCAAGAAGCAAGAAGTTTATGCCTGTGAATGGTCAAACCCCTTTGACCTGGCAGGAGACAGAATTGATCAGATGGTGGTCGTCGGTTGTAAGCAGCGCCGACAAGAAAATGATGGACGTAAAGCCGCCGCCTGAAATCAGAAAACATGCTGCAGCATACCTTGGGATCACGATTCAGGGGGACGCAGATTCTTATCCGTTGTCACAGATCCAAGCGCCGCCTCTCAACAATGAAGTGGTTGAACCACTGCGACACTCGGGGTTTACGATCAAATATCTTCATCATGAGCCAGCGATCCTCGATGTAACCCTGCCACCTATGAACAAAACAAGATTCGATACTTTGCTTTCATCCCTGCTTGCCGTGAAAGACAATATTCTTTGGCTGAACTTGTCAGGCAATCGCGTTTCAGATCATGATTTAGACATCGTGAGTAGATTCACGAATCTTCAACGTTTGAGACTTGATAGAACGTCTATAACGGATCAGGGCATGCGCAGTCTTGTTAAATTATCCTACCTGCAGAGTTTAAACGTTAGCCAAACCGGAGTAACGATCGAAGGAATCAGGGCACTTCGCAATATGAATTCATTGAAAAGAGTTTACGTTTGGAATAGCAGGGTTGCAACAAACGGCGCGGTGAGCAATGATTATCCATTCGAACTGGTTAACGGTTATGGATCGCCGTTGTCGAATGCGGCCAAAGTGCACACTGATGAAGGCGACAAATAAAATTAGCAATATGATTGTAAGTCATCACACAAGACTCTCTCAGCGAGTGTGTAGTGCCGCTGCCCTGTTTATGTTGTTTTTTTTCGTTCAAACTTTTTGCGGTTTTACTCAGGTAAAGCAGGTTCCGATGGTATTGTGGTATACGAGTCCGGCTACCCTGCCGGACTCATTACCTTATTTAAGTGGCAAGTCAACAAACCCTTTTGACGACAGGTTAGGAAAAGGATGGGTGGAGGCGCTTCCGATTGGCAATGGAAAAGCCGGAGCAATGATATATGGCGGAATTCACCGCGAACGCATGCAGTTGAATGAAGAGACTTTGTGGAATGGATTCAAATCGGATGAAAACAATCGTCGCGCAGCCGCGGCTCTCCCGGTGGTTCGGAAATTACTTTTTGAAGGGAACGACGATTCGGCTACTGCCCTCGCCAACACGGCGATGATAGGAATTCCAAAGGACGTGAGTGCTTATCAACCAATGGGCGACGTATGGTTCGAATTTGATGGGTTGCAGGCCGCGCCGATCAGTGGATATCGACGTGAACTTAACATTGACAATGCAGTGTCTACCGTTCGCTTCAAAAGTGGAGATGTTGAATTTACCCGCGAATCATTTGCCTCACATCCTCACAACATTATTGTTTCCAGGTTTACTGCGTCGCAAAAAAGCAGAATATCGGTGAAGATATCGTTGCACCGTGAAAAGGACGCTGCAACGGTTGTCGACGGAAAGAAGCTTTCTCTGCGTGGCCAGATCGTTGCTCTTGACAGCACCCGGATCAACAGGGGCATGAGCTTTCAAACGCAGGTGCTGCCACTTGCGGTAGGTGGTACTACTTCATTTGAGAACAACCACATTGTGATCCGCAATGCAGATGAGGTGATATTGCTGATTGCACAGGCAACAAGCTTTCATGGAAAGGATCCAGGTACCGTTTGCTCGAAGGCTCTTGCTGCTGCGTCGGCTTTAAAATACCATGACTTGAAAAAAAGGCATGTAAGCGACTATCAAAAATTGTTCACACGCGTCTCGTTTCAGGTTAATGATGTTGACAAAAACGATGTTTATAGCATTCCCACCAATGAAAGAATTAAATCGGTAGCTGCAACCGGAAAGGCAGATGATTATCTTTCAATACTGCAATATCAATACAGCCGGTACTTGATGATATCCAGTTCAAGGCCGGGTGATCTCCCGGCCAATCTTCAGGGACTTTGGAATCAACATCTAAAGCCCGCCTGGGAATCGGACTATCACACCAACATCAATCTTCAGATGAATTACTGGTTTGTGGAGGCGTCTAATCTCTCTGAATGTCACCTTCCACTTGTTGACTACATTGATACCCTTGTTAAAAAAGGCAGCCGGACAGCGGGCGTTCACTACAATGCGAAAGGATGGGTTGTACACCATGCATCTGACGTCTTCGGTTACTCGGCACCGGTAGCTGGTGTGTGGGGCGTGTGGCCTGTTGGCGGGGCATGGCTTTCAAGACATAGTTATGAGCACTTCCTGTTCAACAGGGACTTTGGCTTTTTGCGTGAAAGGGCATATCCGCAACTGCGCGGTGCCGCTGAGTTTTTTCTTGATTTCCTCGTGCCGGTACCGTCCGGACTCCGATTCGAGGGCAAGTTGGTCACCAATCCGTCTCATTCTCCTGAAAACGCTTTTGAACGACCCGATGGAGTCCAGTCACAATTCACTTATGGCGCAACGATGGACATCGAGATCATCATTGATCTATTCGATAACTTTCTTGAAGCGCTGAATTTTCTTCGAAAGGATTACCCTGATCTTGATAAGGGTCTCGAATTACGCGTCAGATCAGCAAGGGAAAATTTGATTCCTATCCAGATCAGTAAAACTGGTCGCATACAGGAATGGATCGAGGATTATAAAGAACTGGAGCCAGGCCATCGCCACATCTCTCATCTTTATAGTCTTTATCCGGACAATTTCATTTCGAAAACAAGAACACCTGAACTCGCCGCTGCCGCATTGAGAACGCTTGAAGTGAGGTTGAAGGGCAGCAAGAATCCTCCAGTTTCAAAGTTTGGCGCGTTCGATTCGTACCTCGACGGGAAATTCGGAACGGGCTGGGGCCGCGCCTGGATAAGCTTATTCTATGCACGTCTTGGCATGGGTAATGAGGCTTATAGCCATCATGAATACCTGCAGTCTAAATTTGTTCTCCCGAATTTATTGGGTATTGCCCACGGCACATATCAAATCGATAATGTGTTCGGGAACGCGGCGGGGATCAGTGAAATGTTGATTCAAAGTCATGATGGCTTCATCAATATTTTACCAGCTCTGCCTTCCAAATGGAAGAGCGGAGCAGTCAGTGGTTTGAGGACGATTGGCGGTTTCGAAGTCAGCGAGGAATGGAAAAACTTGAAACTAACCCGGCTTTCCATCTCTTCCTCAGTTGGTGGAATCTGCAGGATCAAAGTGCCTGAAACAGTAAGTAAGATACTTTCTGGCAGTAAAAGAATCTCGTTTACGACGGATGCAAACGGTTTGATTGCCTTCGAAACAAAACCGGGGAAGCATTACAGTATTGAGATCAGGCAATGATTAATTATAAATATTACACAGCACGGTAATGCTACGACCTGACTGTATCGTGTTCCAGGTTTTCAGTTTGCTGATGAAAGGACCGAAGGTAGCTGCAAACTAAATTTTTGTCCTAAGTTTGGTTGAGCATCAGATCTCAAACAATCATGAAAAAACAATCGTTACCGGCGTTCATCGCCTGCTGCTTTGCTATCATTCTTGCGTCCTGCGGATCCGACAATCCGGCCCCTAAAGCCGCAGTCGCAGGTTCTACAGATTCCACTGATTCCGCAACTTCCTCGGTTCAGGCAGAAAAGTTGTACCAGGGATTTCAAAATCCATGGGGAATGGCATGGCTTCCCGATGGAAGACTGCTTGTAAATGAAAAGAAGGGTGAGATACTTGTATTCCGCAACAACCAATTCACCGGGGAGAAACTTTCTGGTGTTCCAAAAGTGTCGGACGATGGACAGGGCGGATTGCTTGACATAGTTCTGCATCCCGACTATGCCACCAACAACTGGATCTACATTACATATTCAAAGCCTGTCAAAGGTGGACAAACAACCGCTGTCATGCGTTTCAAGTTGAACGGCAACCAGCTCGTTGAAAAGCAGGATATCTTCGAAGCGAAACCTTTTATTCCCGCCAACTACCATTACGGAAGTCGCCTCGTATTTGATAAAAACAAATTCCTGTTCGTAACAGTGGGAGAGAGGGGAACGATGGATAAAGTGTGGGAATTGAATAACGATCATGGAAAGATCCACCGGATAAAAGACGATGGTACCGTTCCGGCAGACAATCCCTTTGTTGACAGCGCCGGCGCGAAAAAAACCATTTGGAGCCGCGGGCATCGCAATCCACAGGGATTTGTATATGATGCCGCAAACGATCGCCTTTGGGCAGTTGAGCACGGACCAAAAGGGGGAGATGAATTGAACCTGATTCAGAAAGGTCACAACTACGGATGGCCGAAAACATCATATGGTATCAACTACGATGGAACGGTGCTGACTGAGAAAAAAGAGATGCAGGGCGTTACAAATCCGACACGCTACTGGGTTCCGTCAATCGGACCATGTGGTGCTGCATTTGTAACGAGCGATAAGTATCCTCAATGGAAAGGGAACATTCTTGTGGGTGCACTGGCGTTGAAACACATTGCCCGTGTGCAGTTGAACGGAACAAATTTTTCGTCTGAAGAAAAGTTGTTTCAGGATATGGGACGCTTCCGTCACATTGCACAGGGACCAGACGGTTTCATTTATGCAATCACCGAAGGCCCGGGCTTGCTTGTGAGGTTGAAGCCTTAGAAAAAAGTGAAAAGGGAAAAGTGAAAAGTAAAAAGGCGCAGACTGATTGCAATTCCTTTGCGCTTGCCCGCCACAGCGTCAGCTGAGGCGGGCAAGCGCGTCCTTTGCGGTGAACTGTGCTTAATAATAATGCTTTTACCAGCTAGTGGACTTTCTTTTCACTTTTACCTTTTTACTTTTCACTTAGCCAAACAAAAGAATCGCAACTCCAAGAGTTACAACAACATTAAACAACTGCGCGATCAGAAAAGCATATAACGGCTTCATATTACTTTGTTGAAACAAGTCCCGAAAGTTCGTCTCCAGACCAATACTGGTAAAGGCAAGTGCAAACCACAATCCCTGAATGCTCTTAATGCCGTCCTTGACGGCCGCTGTTTTGTCTGCCGGAATGATAAATGAAAACAAAAGCGAAGCCAGGATAAAACCGATAACAAATTTTGGAAATCTCTCCCATATTAGCCCAAGCCCCGGTTTCGGCTGTTCCTTACCGTTAGTGCTGGTTTTTCTTACAACCCAATACACAGAGATTGCAAAAGCGGCAAGTCCCAGCAACACGTTCTGCGAAAACTTCACTATCGTACTTACCTGCAGCGCGGTTTCGCCAACGAGAGTTCCGGACGCGACAACGGCACCGGTAGTATCGATACTGCCTCCAAGCCAAGCACCGGTCACCTCCTGCGAAAGTCCCATCCATGAGGCGAGGTAGGGCATCAAGATCATCATCGGGATCGCAGTGATAAGAACCATCGAAATTACGTACGACAACTTCTTACTATCGCCCTTGATTGCTCCCGCTGTTGCGATTGCAGCCGATACGCCGCAAATTGAAACCGCACTTGAGATCATCATATTGAACTCATCATCGATCTTCAATTGTTTACACAACCAAAATGCGAAATACCATACTGCAAGAACAACCACGAGCGCCTGCACAAGACCAAGTGATCCTGCTTTCAGGATGTCGGAAAAAATGACACTTGTTCCAAGGAGCACCAGTCCGATCTTCACAAATAACTCAGTGGTAAGCGACTGCCGAAACCAGTCGGGCAGTTTGAAGAGATTGCCGATCAACAGTCCAATAACCAGACTAAAGATTACAGCTTCAAGGTTGACCGACTTTATTGCATTGTTCCCCGCAAGTATCACCGCCAGTACGGTGAGTAAGAAAACGACCGGGTAGACGAACAGAAAGCAACGCAGGTTTTTGCCGGTCAGCCATACTCCGATTGACGCGATAATACCAACGAGAAGGAATTGCTGCAGAATGTTTATAAGATTTTTGAATGCAAGCACCTTTGAAAACAAGTCTTCCGCGGATTTCCATCCAAACGAAGGAGCTTTTATAGGAAAGCCCGATACAAACATTGCGATAATTAAAAAGCCAAGTACAACAACCGCCCAATCTTCTGAGGTCTGCATTGTTCGCTTGCTATGGCCTTTATCAACAGCGATAGTGGTCATATTAGAATCTATATTACTTGTTTGAAAATTGCGGTATGGGTAAACGAAAGACATCCGTCAATGCCTTTCTTGCGGCATGATACCCGCACATGCCATGAACGCCGCCGCCGGGAGGAGTTGACGAGGAACAGAGATACATTCCCTTTGTGGAAGTGCGATAAGGCGACCAGCGAAGAGCCGGTCTTGTGAAAAGTTGATCCAGCGACATCGCACCTCCTGCAATATCGCCGCCAACATAATTGGGATTGTAAAGCTCCATATCTGCGCTGTTAATGACATGCCGTGCAAGAATTCTTTCCCGGAAACCGGGAGCAAATCTTTCAATCTGCTTCTCAATAATGTCCGTCATGTCGCGGTTTGAGCCGTTCGGAACATGACAATATCCCCACCCGGTATGTTTGCCCTTCGGCGCCCGGCTTTCATCGAATACACTTTGCTGAGCGAGCAATACAAATGGTGTATCCGGATGCCGGCCCTGTGACACTGCAGATTCATATGCAGTGATTTCTTCGATCGTATTTCCAATATGCACAGTTGCCGCTTCCCCGCACACGGGTGCTTTGAACGGAATCTTGTCGGCAAGTGCCCAGTCGATCTTATACACGCCACACCCATACCTGAATCGTTGTAGTTGCCACTTATAGATATTGCTCAAACTATGTCCTGCAATTTGGAGCAATTGCTTCGGTGCCGTATCAAACAAAATGGCGGCAGACGAAGGCAATTCGGAAAGCGATGTCACCATCCGGCCGCATTCTATTTTTCCGCCACGTTTTTTGAAATAGGATGCCATCGCGGTTGTAATGGAAGCACTCCCGCCTATCGGTATCGGCCAACCGAATTTGTGACCTGCTGTCATCAATACGAGAGCTACGGCCGACGTAGAAAGATTCGTCAGCGGCTGTGCGGAATGTGCCGCCATTCCTGCCCACAATGCACGCGCTTCCCTGGTTTCAAACCGCCTCGCGAAAGATGATGCTGCACTCAATGCTTTAATGCCAAATTGAGCAAACGGGACCGGATGTTTGGGGACTCTGAGCGGTGCGAGAATGTCGCTCACAATATCGTCCCACACCCTAACGAGAGGCCCGAATAGTTGCAAATATATTTTTCCATCTTCTTTGAGTTCGTCAGCTGTCCTCGACATCGAACGGTGAAGGACAGCCGCAGTTCCATCATCAAACGGATGCGCAGCCGCCACCTCCGGTACGATGTATTCGAGTCCATGTTCATGAAGAGGTAGTGATTGCAAGAACGGGGAGGCCGCCGCCATCGGATGTATTGCCGAACACACGTCGTGACGGAAGCCGGGAAGCGTAAGTTCTTCAGTACGTGTTCCTCCTCCTATTGTCGATTTGCCTTCGATAACCAAAACCGACAAGCCGGCGGCCTGCAATGTAATTGCGGCTGCGAGTCCATTGGGACCCGAACCTATTATTACTGCGTCATACTCGGTGCTTCTATTTCTCAAAACTGTTTCCGGTTCCGGGAAGGTAAACCGCGTTGGGTGATTTTTATGTATAGTCTACCAAAATGATAGACAAATATAAGATGCTAACAATGTAAACTTTTGAAGTTTTTTTAAACACCGTCATATGTTCTCGTTACAGATCAACGTTAATACGATTCTAAACCCCTAACTCATGCGATCATCTTTGCTGTTGATCATAGTATTGGCTGCCGCCTCTTCCGTTTTTTCACAAGCACAGCCTGCAAACGAAAAAAATATCCGTAAGCTGATGCAACTAACAGGAGCCGGTGAGCTCGGGCTGCAGGCAGTCGACAATATGATCGCCACGTTCCGAAAACAGCACGACAACATTGACGATGAGTTTTGGACGGAAATGAGGAAGGAATTGCGACCCGAAACACTTGTTGATTTGGTTGTTCCTATCTATGCCAAATATTTTACCGATGATGAAATCCTTGGATTGATCAGATTTTATGAAACACCCTTAGGTAAAAAGGTCACCAGTACCTTGCCTGCCGTAATGAACGAATCAATGACTGTTGGAGGCGAATGGGGGAGGGAACTCGGTGAGAAGATCGTAAACAAAATGAAGTTGAAGGGGTACGTACAAAACAACTAACCGCCAGATCCTTATTTCTCTGAAGTTTTCCAGCCGATCATCAGCACTCCGGCGATCACCAGCACGGTTCCGACGATCTGCGCGAAAAACAATTGCTCCCCTAGGATCAGATGAGCCTGGATAATGGTTGAAACCGGTCCCACACTGGAAATGATCGCAACATTGTTCGAACCGATCTTTTTCATTGCATACGAAATCATGAAAGACGGGATTACCGTAGCAACAATCGCTATCAACAACCCATAAGTCCAGTATTGCGACAATTGTGGTAGTTGCGCGTGATCGCCGGCAATAGCGAAATGCAGGAAAATTCCCGTTGTTGAAGCAAGCATGGCATAAGCAGTAAACTTTGAGGCGCCTACAATCGGAATCAGCCGGCCACTTCCGGCGATATAAACCGCATAGGTAACCGAACAAATGAAAATGAGAAAGCTTCCCCAATAAAAGTCGGGGTTCGCCGATTCGATATTCATTTCACCGATATAAGCCGTCGCAATCCCTCCGTAGGTCAACAGCAGCGCCAGTGTTTGTATTCTCCCAATTTTTTGTCTGAACACCACGGCATTCAATAAAACGACGAAGGTTGGATACAAGAACAGGATCAGTCGCTCGAGACCTGCAGAAACATATTGCAGACCGATGAAATCAAAAAGACTGCTCAGATAGTATCCGAACAAGCCGAGTCCGATAACCGCGAGCCATTGTTTGATGGTCATCCTCACATTGGTTGCGGAGGATGTAACAAGAAACGCAGTGATGAGGTAGAAGGGGAGCGAAAAGATCATCCTCAACGTCAACAACGTTAAAGCATCGAGCGGGGTATCCGCGAATGCCTTCTTTACAATAATTGCCTTTGTTGAAAACAGGATTGATCCTACAAATGCGATCGCGAAGCCGGAAAATGATTTGATCTTCAGGTTATGCTCTTTACGATTGATTAATCAAACAGCCACATTGAATTCGCGCAATGCGTCGTTCAGGCTCGTCTTAAGATCTGTACTCGGCTTTCGCTGTCCAATGATCAATGCACAACTGACATTGTATTCGCCGGCTGGAAATTTCTTCGAATAACTTCCCGGAATTACCACGCTCCGGGCAGGCACGTTGCCCTTGTATTCTTTAGGGGAATCGCCGCTTACATCGATGATCTTGGTGCTTTGGGTCAATACAACATTCGCCCCGAGTACGGCTTCCTTGCCAACGCGCACTCCTTCAACAACAATGCATCGGCTTCCGATAAATGCGCCATCCTCTACGATAACGGGAGAAGCCTGCAGGGGCTCTAGCACTCCGCCAATTCCGACTCCGCCACTAAGGTGAACGCCTTTGCCGATTTGCGCACAACTGCCCACGGTTGCCCAGGTATCTACCATCGTGCCTTCATCCACATAGGCTCCAATATTTACGTACGAAGGCATCAACACCACGTTCCTCGCTATATATGCACCATACCTCGCCACCGCATGCGGAACCGCACGAACGCCGAGTTCTTTGTAATTGCTTTTAAGCAGCATCTTGTCATAGAATTCGAATGGAGGCAAGCTCCATGTTTGCATCTGCTGAACACCGAAATACATAAGTATTGCCTGTTTCACCCATTCATTCACGATCCAACCGTCACCGCCCGGGGTCGCAACACGAAGTCTTCCTTTGTCAACTTCTTCAATAACATCCTTTACCGCTTTTGAATATTTTTCTTCCTTCAGCAACTCGCGATTCGACCATGCGGCTGCTATGAGCTCCTGCATAAAAAAAATTTTTGCAAACGTAGCGAATAGCATTGAGCTTTGAGCCCGACGATAACCAATCAGCGGAAAAGTCGTTAAACATTGATGGTGAAATTATTTGAAGAAGATATTGTTGCATGCCTGGAAGTGTTGCATCGGGGCGGCCTTATTCTGTATCCGACGGACACGATCTGGGGAATTGGCTGCGATGCAACGAATGACGAAGCGGTAGAAAAAGTGTATGCATTGAAAATGCGACCCAAAGAAAAGAACTTCATCGTGTTGCTCGCTGATCAACGCGATCTAAACCGGTATGTTCCGAATATTGATCCGGCAGTGTACGATTATATGAGGGAACAGACAAGACCAACAACAATCATATATCCTTCCGCACTTGGATTGTCTTCTTCTGCCATGAACCACAATGGCTCGGTTGCAATTCGTGTTGCAACGGATGAATTTTGCCGGCATCTCATCAAAAGATTTCGCAAGCCCATCATATCAACTTCAGCAAACATATCAGGCAGCCCTTCTCCGGCTGGATTCAAAGAAATCGAGAAGGAAATACTTGCGGATGTTGACTATGTGGTTCGCTACCGTCAGGACTCCGATGTACCGGCGCAGCCTTCCAGAATCATCAAATGGATCACGGGCGAGGAGCCGGTGGTTATCCGACCATGAATGCATCTCCCGGAAAAATATTGATCATTCAAACGGCCTTCATCGGTGACGTTGTACTTGCAACATCGCTTGTAGAAACTATCAAAAATGCGTTTCCTCAAACAGTCGTTGATTTCCTGCTTCGCAAGGGCAACGAATCATTGCTTCAGGGACATCCATTGATTCGGCATGTGCATGTATGGGACAAGGACAGTGGCAAATACCGGAACCTGTTGAAAATGCTTCACATCATCCGCAACGAGAAATACGACAAGGTGATAAACGTGCAACGCTTTTTTGCAAGCGGATTTCTCACAGCGTTTTCTAAGGCACGCGAGACGGTCGGGTTTGATAAGAATCCGTTGAGTCGCATGTTTAATATTCGAATACCGCATCAGATCAACGCTCACACGCACATCCATGAAATTGAAAGGAACCATCAACTGATCAGCCATTTTATTTCGTCCAAACCATTGCCTCCACGATTATATCCTTCTGATGACGACTTCATGGCGGTTTCTTCGTATCGTTCGGAACGATACATAACTATTTCTCCGGCGTCGGTTTGGTTCACGAAGCAATTTCCTGCCGGGAAATGGAGTGAGTTTTTAAAAACGGTACCCAATGAACTGACCGTATATCTTCTTGGAGGAAAGTCCGACCGTCAATTTTCAGAAGACATCAGAAACGCTTCACAAAATAATCGCGTAGTTAATCTCGCTGGTCAGTTAAGTTTTCTGCAATCGGCTGCGCTGATGCAGAATGCGCGAATGAATTACGTCAACGACTCAGCGCCTCTTCATTTTTGTTCGGCAATGGACGCCGCTGTAACGGCCGTGTATTGTTCAACTGTACCCGCCTTTGGATATGGACCGCTTTCAACGCGTTCGTTTATTGTCGAACGGCGCGATCCACTTTATTGCCGACCATGCGGCCTTCATGGATATCGAAAATGTCCCCAGGGTCATTTCAAATGTGCGAACGACATTTCGATTGCGCAACTTCATGATACATTGACATCGGATGATCACGGTCACCGGATTCACCGGAATTTGTGACCTTCGCATTCCTTTATGGATATTCAGGTCAGTGATAAGGAATTGTTTGTGCTCAGGAAGATTTCGGCGGTGGCTGAATCATTGGGATTACCATGTTATGTGATCGGCGGGTTTGTTCGTGATAAAATCCTTGGCCGTGTTTCACGTGATGCCGATATCGTTTGCGTCGGCGACGCTTCATTGCTGGCATTGGAAGTTGCCCGAAAATTCAACCCGGTGCCGAAAGTGTCGGTTTTCAAGAACTTTGGAACTGCGCATATCCGTGTAGATGAATGGGAGATCGAGTTTGTCGGTGCACGCAAAGAAAGCTACCGCTATCATTCAAGGAACCCGGAGGTAGAACCCGGAACCCTGGAAGACGATCAGTTGCGGCGCGATTTTACGATCAATGCCCTTGCAATTGGCTTGAATGCGTATGATTTTGGAAAGTTGGTTGATCCGTTTAACGGAATCCAGGATCTGGAAAAAAGGATTATTCGGACTCCACTGGAGCCGGATAAGACATTCAGTGATGACCCGCTTCGAATGATGCGCGCCGTCAGATTCGCATCCCAATTGAAGTTCACAATCAACAGCGACACCTTTGCAGCTATTAAGCGGAACGTTGAACGCATCCGGATCATTTCACAGGAACGGATAACCGAAGAAATCAATAAGATCCTGCTCAGCGACAAACCGTCTATCGGGTTTGACCTGATGTATCAGTCAGGGCTATTGCATATCCTGTTTCCGCAAATGGTTGATCTTGCCGGAGCAGAATACATCGACGGTCACGGGCACAAAGACAATTTCTATCATACCCTGCAGGTTCTTGACAATATCTCGGCAAAAACAAAAAATGTCTGGTTGCGTTGGGCTGCGGTATTGCACGATATCGGAAAACCGCCGACAAAAAAATTTGAACAGGGTCATGGATGGACCTTTCATGGTCACGAAGTGGTAGGGGCCAGAATGGTGCCCAAAATATTTTCAAAGTTCAAGCTGCCGATGGCCGAGCCGATGAAGTTCGTACGAAAGATGGTTGAGCTTCACCTGCGCCCAATCGGACTTAGCAAGGAGGATATTACGGACTCGGCTATGCGCAGATTGCTGTTTGACGCGGGCGACGACATCGATTCGCTGATGTTGCTTTGTGAGGCGGACATCACCTCGAAGAATAAGCTGAAAGTGAGGAAGTACCTCGAAAACTTCGAGTGGGTTCGGCAACGATTGAAAGAAGTGGAAGAGAAGGACCGGATCAGGAACTGGCAACCTCCGATTTCCGGCGAAATGATCATGGAAATTTTTGGACTTGCTCCTTCCAGAGAAGTGGGCATCCTGAAGAATACCATCAGAGAAGCGATACTCGATGGCGAGATAGGAAACAATTACGATGATGCGTTTGATCTTTTATTACGTAAAGCATCTGAAATCGGTTTGAAGCCAAAAAAGATCGGATGATTGGTGTTCGGGCATATGCTCGGCAAACCCTCCAATGCCAATAAAACCTTACTTTTGGCGATAAGGATAATACGATATGGCGATCTTAAAGTTCAGAGTGTATCTGGAAGAGGACGACAGCATTTACAGGGATGTAGCGATCAAGCATACACAATCGTTCTTTGAACTCCATCATGCGATTCTCAGAGCGTATGAATTCGACAATAAACATCAGGCGACGTTCTATCGGAGCAATGACCAATGGCAACGCGGACGGGAAATATCGCTTGAGAAATACGATCGTCAGTACAAGGTACTTCCCTTGTTGATGAAAGACACGACGATTGGTTCCGAGATAAGGGATCCGAATCAAAAGTTCATTTATGTGTACGACTTCACGAAGAACTGGTCGTTTCTTGTAGAGCTCATCAACGTCTCAAAAGAAGAAAATTCCAAGGTGGATTATCCGTCGGTCGTTCGAAAGGAAGGCATTGGACCATCCCAGTATGGTACCAAAGGAATAGTAGGCGACAAGCTTACCGAGGTGGAGGAGAAGTATGACCTGACGAAGGGTGCCGAAGGATTCGGCGAAGAAGGAGAAGGCGATGATTCGGGTATTGAAGAATCCGCTGCCGACGATTCCGGCGATGACCAAATTTAGCCTTCCGCTACTAACGTAATACAACATTGACTTCCAAAAAAGTGATCGTCATTGCCGGTCCGACGGCAAGTGGGAAGACAGCCATTGCTATCAAACTTGCGAAACGTTTTGACGCATCGATCATTTCATGTGATTCACGGCAATGCTATCGCGAACTGAACATCGCGGTAGCAAAACCTTCTGCAGATCAGCTTCGCGAAGTGCCTCACTATTTCATCAATTCGCACTCGATTCATGACACGGTGAATGCGTCGGTTTTCGAAGACTTCGCTTTGCACCAGGCCCAAAAATTGTTTGTGAACGATGATGTTGTTGTAATGGTCGGCGGAACCGGATTGTACATCCGCGCATTTGAGAAAGGATTGGATCCTATTCCATCCATTCCGGCAGACTTACGGGAACGGCTAGCCGAAGAGTACAGGCAACATGGCATAGACTGGCTCAGAGATAACGTGCAGAAACTCGATCCCGAATATTTTTCATCAGGTGAAGTACATAATCCCCGACGTCTGCTTCGCGCGATGGAGGTCGTGATGTTTACCGGCAGATCCATTCGCTCGTTCCAATCCGGGTCAGGAAAGAAAAGAGATTTCGACATGATCAAAATTGCGATCTCAATTGATAAGCCCGAGTTGCACAGGCGCATTTCGGCGAGAGTGGATGAAATGGTGTCATCCGGTTTGATCGAAGAATCCAGGCAACTGATTCAGTTCCGACACCTGAAAGCATTAGATACGGTTGGATATAGGGAAATCTTCGATATGCTCGATGGGAATATTACGAAAGATGCTGCGATAGAGCAGATCAAATCCAACACGCGCGCATATGCGAAGCGTCAACTGACCTGGTTCAGAAAAGAAAATGACTTTGTGTGGCTCACTCCAGAAGCCGCGCTGGAAGCTGAATATCTACGATGAATATGAACGGAACTTAAAGTGGTAAGCAATTTTACTTAACGGAGAGTAAATTATTCAGATAGACCGTCATAATAAGTCAAACGCTTCTTCATGATTTGTGGATAACAGCGTTACTTGTGTGCATATCCAAGCATCCTGTGAAAACAAAGATATCCCTATGAAATCCTAAAAAGGTTAATGGTTAAGGTTTGATCGTTCCAAGCAATACCCCGCTCGCTGAGCGGGGTTTTTGTTTGTACGGGTATCGGGCGTCAGGTGTCAGGTGTCGGGCTATGAGCTGTGAGCTATGAGCTATGTGCCTGCCGGACTCAGCCTTAGCAAGGGTTGACCATGGGGCTTTTTGGTTGAATTATCTTTTTCACTTTTACCTTTTCACTTTTTACTTGCACTGCTAAAATTTGAACCCAAGAGTCACCAACACATTCCCATTTCCTTCTCTCAATTCTGCAAAAGTATTTTCGCGCGGCGCATCGACTCGGTAGGGAAAATTTACATCACGATTCATCGCATGTACATACGTGAGATCGATAAACATTCCCCTGTTACGGTACCCCAAACCTCCGCTGATGTTCATTCTGCGCGCTTTCAATTGCTTGTCTTCGTATGGATTTCCGTACCAGGCGAATCCAGCCCGCGCCATAATGGTATTGAACTTCAATTCGCCGCCCGCCCTGAAGTTGAAGGCACCTTTGTAAATATCTTTTACGGTTTTATTGATCTCGTCAAAAGCATCGTCACTAATAAACTCATCTCCGCTTGCAAACCTGCTGCCACCATATCCAACATATTCAACATCCGCAGTAAGAAATCCACGCTGTTGGGTGACGTCCTGTACTTCGCGAAGTACATACGACGCACTCAGCAAAAACTTCCATGGTGAACGTATATCATATCGAAACTCAGGATCCAGGCCCTCATTGAAAACGGAGGAAGCAACTTCATCGGTACCGCTGTTAAGATCGGCGCGCAAAGTTGAACTTAGATTATCCTTTAATCCGTACAACGTTGGGGTGTGGATACCGATCCCGAGGCGGACATAATCAACAGGCTTGAAGATCAGACCCAATTTAGCGTTGATGCCTACACCTTTCGATGTAAATGTTTCATTGTATAGCGACGAATTGAATTCATCGTCGGCGCCGGTTGCGCTTTCTTCAGTATAAGAAGTGGTTCTTTCATAGTTCACGATCGGAACACCAAGGCTCGCACCCAGGTAGATCTTATCGTCCATATTCGCTGCGAAGCCAAGTGCAATTTCGGTGATACCGCCTTTCGATTCGATCAGGTTGCTTTGCGACAATATTCCTGCCTGTTCAGCACGAGAAACAATGGTGCTTTGTCCATTGGCCGAGTCGATGTCAACCAGGTAAGTATACAGCGCCATCTTGCTCAACAGCGAAAGATTCGGTTCGTCGAGTGCGTCGTCGATGATCTGCGCATCGGTGAGTTGCGGATTGCTTGTTTTCCGATCGACGTAGTAATCGAAAAATTCATTTGCTAACGGCTCCGTAAATGAGCTATAGTCGTTGACGCCTTCGTACCGGGTAACATTATTGAAATTTGCCGTGCGATTAATCGCAAGGCTGAACGCCCGTCCGGACCACTGGCTGTTCGGAGTACCGTGCCCCCAAACAATTCCCGACGTACCAAAATTAAACCTGTTGAGTCTGTCGGTTGCGGCATCCGTACCACGAAAGCTGCTCTTTCCTTTCAACAAACTGATACCCGGAGTGAGCACCACCTCACCGGTTTTATAAAAACCAAGTCCCGCAGGATTTACAAAGATGGATGTGATATCACCTCCCAAAGAACCCATTGCTCCGCCAATCGCCTGGTGCCGCGCCGAGCCGGAGGGTACATTCCACGACATTCTTAGCGCGTCTTCGGGCGTCTGGGCATTTATCTGCAATGAAATAATCAAAGTGGCACAAACCGATAATGCTGCTTTCATAATCTGCTATTGAATCAACAATAAAAAAGAGGAAATCAAATTCAAGTGACCTTAAATTTTAATTTCCTCTGCAATTTCATCTGGGCGCTATCCTTAGTTGCGACCTGGTCTGCTCACACCACCACCGCTGCTGCTGCTGCTTCTTGATCCGCCTGAAGACGACGAAGAAGAAGATGGTGAGTTGCGTGACGAATTGTTGTCAGAAGGTGGAGGTGAATATGTTCTCGTAGGCCTGTCATTGGACTGCGGCCGGCTGTATGAACCATTGTCGTTGTCGTTCCTGAAAACCTTCCTTATCGAACTGCCGAGTGAAGGATTGTTGGTTTTCGGCGTACTCATTGAAGAATTCGAATTCGTATTGTTATAGCGCGAATTGCTCAACGGGCGGTACGAAGACGATTTGCGGTTGATATTGTTGTTCGAGTTGTTGTAAGTGCGATTCGAATAAGCTCCGCTGTTGAATGTCTTTACCCTGTTATACAACGAAGGATTCTGCTTCGGGTTCACTACAATGATCTGAGGATAATATGGATTGTAGTAACTGTTCCATCCCCAATAATTGTTGAAACCTGAATAGCTCCATGGCGAGTAGTTCCATGGTGAGTAACTCCAGGAATTGTTGTAGTAAGAGCTCCAGGTATTGTATCTCCAGTCGTTCATGTAATAGTCGTCAAATGCCGACCACCTGTAACGGTTGCGAACCCGCATCCTCAGGTAACGGTCATCCGCATCCTCATAGTAGTATTCATCCTGCTGGTTTCTTCTGGGATCATATCTTTCTTCACGATCATTGTCCACCTGAACGTAACCGGCCGTTTCGCGTGCCGGCGAATAATAAACGTCATCAGGTGTCTGACCCGTCCTGTATGCTGTTGAGCAACTCGCGAGGAAGACAACTGTTGCTGCAAGTAGAAGTTGTGCCTTCATGGTGATCGGTTTAAACGTTTTGGGATGAAGTTGTGTACTTTTGCCGCATCCCGAATTAAAGTTACAATAAAAAGACAGCGATTCAGAGCAATAAATTGCAGGCAGATTGTTAAAAGTCGCTAGGCCTGAGCAAATTAATATCATGAGCAAGGAGATAACTTCGATGAGCAGTGACTACGCGCAATGGTACAACGACCTTGTGATAAAAGGTGGTCTTGCAGACTACTCGGCGGTGCGTGGATGCATGGTCATAAAGCCCTATGGATTTGCATTGTGGGAGAACATGCGCGATACGCTTGACGCAATGTTTAAAAGAACCGGGCACGTCAATGCATATTTCCCGCTGTTCATTCCCAAAAGCTTTCTCAGCCGCGAAGCAGCACACGTGGAAGGCTTTGCCAAAGAGTGTGCGGTTGTGACTCATTACCGCCTGAAGAATGATCCGGCGGGTGGGGGAGTGATTGTGGATCCTGAAGCAAAGCTCGAAGAAGAGCTGATCGTGCGTCCCACGAGTGAAACCATCATTTGGAACACGTACAAGTCGTGGATACAATCCTACCGCGATCTTCCACTGCTGATCAATCAGTGGGCAAATGTTGTCCGTTGGGAGATGCGTACCCGCTTGTTTCTTCGAACCTCAGAGTTTCTTTGGCAGGAGGGGCATACGGCGCATGCTACCGCCGAGGAGGCGATTGCTGAGACGAAACAGATGCTTGAAGTATACGCCGATTTTGTTGAGAATTACATGGCGGTACCGGTCATCAAGGGCGTCAAAACAGAATCAGAACGTTTTGCCGGTGCCGTTGAAACGTATTGTATCGAGGCATTGATGCAGGATGGTAAAGCATTGCAGGCCGGTACGTCGCATTTCCTCGGTCAAAACTTTGCGCGCGCTTTCGATGTAACATTTTCCGATAAGAACAACAAACTCGACCATGTGTGGGCCACCAGCTGGGGTGTGAGCACAAGGCTTGTCGGCGCCCTCGTTATGGCACACAGCGATGATGAAGGACTCATCATACCTCCCCGGATCGCTCCGGTTCAGGTTGTGATTGTTCCGATTTACAAAGGCGACGACCAGAAAGCGATCATAGATGCAAAAGCGCACGAACTCGTTTCGCAGCTGAAGGGCGCCGGAATCAGGGTGAAGTATGATGACAACGACAACAATCGTCCCGGATGGAAATTCGCCGAATACGAAAAAAAGGGTGTTCCTCTTCGAATAACCCTCGGATCGCGGGATCTGGAGAACAACGTCGTAGAAGTTGCGCGCCGCGACACCAGGGAGAAATTATCAGTTTCGTTGGATGGACTGGATCTTTACGTGAGGCAATTGCTTGAAATCATTCAGTTGGCGATGTATGAAAAGGCGGCAAAATTCCGCACAGATCACACAACCGTTGTTGACAACTGGAAAGACTTTGTTGAAACGCTCAACAACAAGACCGGTTTCATACTTGCACACTGGGATGGTACCGCCGAAACCGAAGCAAAGATCAAGGAAGAGACTAAAGCAACTATCCGCTGCATACCGCTCGACAGCAAAATAGAAGAAGGAGTTTGCGTGTTCTCCGGCAAGCCGAGCAAACAACGCGTTCTGTTCGCGCAGGCCTATTAACAACCGCGCGAAAAACATATATTGGAAGTCTAAACCCACAACTTAACGTATGGAACAGACTTCCGCGAACCTGTTCGAACTCCAGGTCGACCCGATTTCCGGGAATCACCTCAACGCAATTGCCGGCTGGGCAAAAGTATTGAGTATAACAGGTTTTCGAACAAGATGAAGATCGCGTTAAGTAACAATGACACGGAAACGATGGCAGTGGCGTTTAGGAATTTAAAAGCGTGTTTTAAATTTTGGGGAATTCTGATGATGATTGGTGTTGCAGCGCACGGGCTTGTCTGGCTGCTGGCAGTACTTGGCAAGTCGGTCAGCTAACTGTTGCGCGTGTAATAGTTATAATCGGTCAATAGCGCTTCGAGAAAGTCGAGCGGTTGCAAGTCGGTTTTGATATTGGTTTTCGCTTTGATACGTTCGGCGATCCTCCATGCGAGCTCATAATCATCATTTTTCTTCGCAGTCGATATAATCCCCTTCAGCGTATTCATATCGCGGTCGCTCAATTGCATTACCTGCGGAAATTTCGGCTGGTAGGTATCGGACACTTCGGTAAATACTGTGTCTTCCCAGCTCGTGCTGTTCTTCAGGTCAATCAGTATCGTGCCCGCCACTACGTCGCCAAGTCGTTGTGAGCGCCGGGTAAAGACAATTGAAATCAGACCTGCAAACGTCAGCGGCATTGTCCACCACGGCAGCATTTTCTGAGCAATTGCAAGTGGTATCCAGTATGCAAAGTCTATCAGCCGGAAAACCCATCGGATAAGGTATTGCCCGAGTGTCGGTTGTCCGCCCTCGGCAGTGATGACCTTGCAATTCATCGCAATTTTACCGAGGCTTCTTCCATTCATGGTTACCTCGCTGACAAGGTGATAAAAAAGTACGGGAAGTGAAACGAGCAGGCCGGAAAGTTCCCAAACTTCTGTCCATACAAAGAAAGATGGCACCTGGAAAGCAGTAGCCAGCAACTTCACGATCAGCCAGCACGCGAGCAGGTCAATCGTCCATGCAAACAGACGTTTATAAAACGGAACTATCGGGAATTCTACCTGTATGTTAAACCCTGTATCGAGTTTTACTATCACCATCGGTTATATGCGCTGCAGGCTTCGTGCCTCGGGAATATAAGCTTATATTTAGCTGTAATATCTGCAATCTTTGTTAGAGATAAAAGTGCAACAACTTGCGTGAAGGACTTTTCATAAGAAAGAACATAGAAAAGTGGAAGAAGTATCAATATGAACCGTCGACCGATCCCGATGAAATGGCCAGGCAGTTTACGGAGCTGGTGAATGATCTGGGATACGCGAAGACCTTCTACCCCCAAAGCAATGTCACGAAATACCTGAATGGCCTTGCATCCCGTGTATATCTGGGTATCTACAAAAACAAGAAGGAAGAACGTTCTCGCATCTGGACGTTTTGGACGGTTGAGTTGCCCCTCGTCGTCCGCAAATACCATCGCGAACTTTTGTACGCCTTGATTATTTTTTCGGTTTTCGTGGCCATGGCCGCATTTTCAACTACACAGGATCAGTCGTTTGTTCGCGGCGTACTGGGCAACAATTATGTTGACATGACGGAAGATAATATCGCTTCAGGCGATCCATTCGGAGTGTATAAGCACCAGGGAAAACTTGAAATGTTTCTGACCATTGCATTGAACAACATCAAAGTGTCGTTCATGGTTTTTGTCGGAGGCTTGCTGGTTTCGATAGGAACCGTTTGGCTCCTGTTTGAAAACGGAATGATGCTCGGTTCGTTTCACACTTTCTTTTTCTTAAAGGGACTTGGTGTTAAATCAATCCTCGTCGTTTGGATTCACGGCACGCTGGAGATCTCGTCAATCATCATCGCGGGTGGAGCGGGTTTGGTGGTTGGCAACAGCATTCTTTTTCCTGGTACCCGGAAAAGGCTGGAATCACTGAAACACGGAGTGAAGGATGGCCTGAAGATCATGATCGGCCTGGCGCCAATATTGGTCGTCGCGGCGTTCCTTGAAGGGTTCATCACGCGCTATACTTCCATGCCCGAATGGTTGAGCATATTCATACTCGGCTCCTCTGCCGCATTTATCATCTGGTACTTTATCATCTATCCTATACGGGTCCATGCGCGATTCAAAAAACAAATCCCAAAAGAAGAGCGTACTTAAATGCTGAAGCGACTTGTATTATTAAGTCTTGTTCTATTCAATTGCCTTTGCGCCTCTTCACAGGACGCAAAGAACGATGACATTCTTGACTTTGAAATTGATACCGTTGAGAAGCCCGAGGTTTCTCCTTTATCCGATACTACGGATCAGCCGCGGGTGTTCATCGAAGAGACCGTCGACATTGCGCCCTTAGATACAGCTCTTCAAAAAAATGAACGTGTAGTTACCGACAGCGTTGTTGAACGATTGAAAACTGAGCGGGCATTTCAATATGCGAATGATCCGGAATACTGGAAGCAGGATGACAATTCGGATAATTCGGTTTGGATGGGTATTGGCAGGTTCTTCGCATCTCGAGCGTGGCGCGTCATCTTATATACTATTCTAATTGGCGTTGCATTGTTTGTGCTTTACAGGGTGGTGGTCGTAAACCGTCTTCACGTTTTCTATTCACGCGGCGAGGTTACAGAAGACGGAGAAACAAAGGAAGAAATCTTTTCAAAAGCCGACTTTCAGCAACGTGCGTCGAATGCCGAATCTGCAGGTGATTTCCGGTCGGCAATACGGTTCAATTTTCTTGCAACGCTCGCCTCACTGCACGAAGCAAAGCGGATCGTGTATCACAAGGAAGCACCTAATCATGAATACGTCAGGCAACTTCATGGAACCGATATGTCGGGGAAATTTGGCTTTCTTGCGCGTATTTATGATTACATCTGGTATGGTGAGTTTACAATTACGGAAACCCAATACAAATTGTTCAGGCAAAAATTCGCCGACTTCAATTCAACAATTTGAGATCACTGCTACGATACGTCCTTTTCCTTTTTCTCACCATGGCGTTGATATCATCATGCGGTAAACGCCTGAATGAGTCGGTAACCTTGCGCCGCACGGATAAAATTCCTTATGGCGCGTATTACGCATATGAACATCTTCCTTACATGTTCAGCGATGCGGTGATAACCGTGAACAAATGGACGCCGACCCAAACACTGAGTGTGTTTGATCCTTCATTCACACAAAAATCGGGTCATAGGCGCTTGTATTTTATCCTGTCACCGCAGATGGATCCAAGTACGGCGGAAGTAGAGACGATGTTGGATTTTGCAAGGACCGGAAACTATGTATTCATCTCGTCGTTTGATTGGTCGAAAGAACTCCTCGATTCGCTTGACCTCGCAACCTCACTTGGCAGCGCATTTTATGATTATGGAAGGATGCCGACTCTTAAAGTTTGGGACCTAACCCCTGATTCTTTTTCATACACTTACCCGGGAAGATCATTTGATAATTATTTCGTGAAAGTTGATACCGGCCGGCTGATCATTCATGGAAGGAACGTAAGAGGGTTTCCAAATTTTGTGGAGATCCCTTTTGGTTCCGGTGCTGTTTTCGTACATGCGAGTCCGGTTGCGTTTACGAACTTCTTCCTGCTTCACAATCAGAATAAGACTTATTACGACAAGGCATTGTCGCATGTACCATCGAACATTTCAGAAATCTTTTGGGACGATTATTTCAGATACCATCGCAACGAGCAGGACCCATCGGCATTTTCAAAGTTGTCGGCTTTTATGAAACACGAGGGACTCAAATGGGCCGTATGGTTAACGATACTGTTGTTTGGAATCGTATACATTTTTGAATCGAAGAGAAAGCAGAGGTTGATTCCTTCGCGACCGGCGCCGGCAAACTCGACAGTTGATTTCGTTAAGACGGTGGGTCGCCTGTATTTCCAGAGAAAGGACAATAAAAACCTTGCGTCGAAAATGATGACGCACTTTATTGAACAGGCCCGAAGCCGTTACAATATTCGTGCTTCCGCTCATTCCGATGATTTTGTATCATTGCTTGCCCGCAAGAGTGGAGTCAATGATTCTGTGATACGTGATATTTTCTATTCATGGCGAATGCTTTCCGAGCAGGAATCGGTGTCGGATTCCGAACTCATCAACTTTGAATTAAAACTGGAGGGATTTAATACTCATGTCTGAAATGGATGAGCAAATACTAACTGAACGAACGGATCTCGCTGAGTTGCGCGAATCGGTTTCCGCGCTGCAGAATGAAATTGGTAAAGTGATAGTTGGTCAAAGGCAGATGGTTGAATTATTGCTGGCAGCAATTCTCGCTGATGGTCATGTACTGATCGAAGGAGTGCCCGGTGTTGCAAAGACGTTGACTGCAAAATTGCTGAGCAAGAGCATTGCAGTCGGCTTTTCGCGGATACAATTTACCCCTGACCTGATGCCGAGTGATGTGATCGGAACATCAATCTTCAATCCGCGCGAAACGACGTTCCAGTTCAAGCAGGGACCTATTTTCAGTAATATCGTTTTGATCGACGAAATCAACCGTGCACCTGCTAAGACACAGGCCGCGTTGTTCGAAGTGATGGAAGAGCGCCAGGTTACGGTTGATGGAAACACGTATTCGCTTGCAGCGCCGTTCCAGGTGATCGCCACTCAGAATCCAATAGAACAGGAAGGAACTTACCGGTTGCCGGAAGCGCAGCTCGACAGGTTTTTGTTCAAGATCAGTGTCGCATATCCTACGCAGGAAGAAGAGTTGCAGATTTTGCTTCATCATCATAATTCAAACGGTGCAAATCTTGCCGATCATATAAGCCCGGTATTGACAGCCGATAAGATCAGCAGCCTGCGGGCACAGGTAAGAAAAATCGTGGTCGAAGAAAAGGTGATGGCGTTCATCACGTCGATCGTTGGAAATACACGCAACCATAAGTCGATTTACCTTGGAGCGTCGCCCCGCGCCTCAATAGGAATCTTAAACGGAAGCAAAGCTTTCGCTGCAATGAACGGTCGCGATTTTATCACACCCGAAGATGTGATCTATATAGCACCCGCTGTATTGCGGCATAGAATTGTGCTTAGTCCTGAAAAGGAGATGGAAGGTGCGCTGACGGATGACGTAATTCGTGAAATAATTCAGTCTATAGAAGTGCCGCGCTGATATGCGATACCTGTACCGAAATTATCTCCGTTCACTGTTTTTCTCCGGGCGTTTCTATTGGTTTTTTGCTGCGCTCATCCTTTTGTTCCTGTTGTCATACAGTTTTTCTTTCTTTCTCGAGATCGCACGCATTGCATTGTTCGTTTTCGGATTTCTTGTTGTGTTCGATTATGTATTGTTGTTCTCACGAAAACTCGGCATCAAGATCAAACGCACCGTGCCTGCCCGTTTCAGTAATGGAGATCAAAACAAAGTCTCGGTGCTTGTGCGCAACCGGTACCGGTTTGCCATCCGCATCAGCATTATCGATGAGTTACCGGTGCAATTGCAAATCAGAAATTTTCAATTAGATGCCGTGCTGAAAGAACAGGATGGGCAGGTGTTCACATACAATGTACGGCCGGTCGAACGCGGAGAATATGAGTTCCACGACACTCATGTATTTGTAAGATCGCCGATAAATTTTGTGATCCGCCGATTCACCTCCGAATCAACCGACAAGGTGAAAGTGTATCCGTCGTACCTGCTTATGCGTCAGTTCGAATTGCTCGCATATTCAAACAACCTGGCAGAAGCCGGCAATAAGAGAATCCGCAAAGTTGGCCATAGCCTTGAATTTGAACAGATCAAGGACTATGTAACGGGCGATGATATACGAAGCATCAATTGGAAAGCCACTGCAAGGAAAGGCGGACAATTGATGGTGAACAATTACACCGACGAGCGAAGTCAGCAGGTGTATTGCGTACTCGACAAGGGGCGTGTCATGAAAATGCCTTTCGAAGGAATGACCTTGCTCGACCATGCTATCAACGCGGCGCTTGTATTGAGCAGGGTCGCATTGATTCGCCAGGACAAGGCGGGACTGATTACATTCTCCGAAAGCATTGGCCAATTCGTTCCGGCAGATCGCAAAGCAGGACAGATGAATCAGGTGCTTGAAACTCTCTATCATCAACAAACGATGTTTGGCGAAAGCGATCACGAGAAATTGTTCAATCTTATCCGAACACGCGTTCCGCAACGCAGTCTGATCATACTGTTCACAAACTTCGAGTCAATGTCAGGACTCGAGCGGCAGTTGCCCTATTTGCGGGCGCTTTCTAAGATGCACCTGTTAATGGTTGTATTTTTTGAGAACACCGAGTTGCAGGAACTAAGGCAATCGAAGTCGCGGAATGTTGAGTCGCTGTATATCCGCACGATCGCAGAAAAATTTGTGTACGAGAAGAAGCTGATCGTGAAAGAGCTGAACAAGCATGGCATCACGAGCATTCTCACTCCGCCGGAAAAGCTCACGGTCAATACGATCAATAAATATCTTGAAATTAAAGCCAGACAAGCGATTTAAAGCAAGTAAAAAGTAAAAAGGGAAAAGTAAAAAGAAATGCATGTTATCCGCAAAGGACGCAGAGGGAGCAAAGGCGCGCGAAGAACACGTATTCACTGTTGACAGATCAGGAAGCCTTCGCGTACCTCTGCGTCCTTTGCGTCCTTTGCGGTTAATGTATTTCTGTTTCGCTTATTGATTCTTTCCCGTTTTTTCCTTTTCACTTTTCCCTTTTACCTTCCATCTATGCATGACAACCCCTTCGAGCAAGGAATGGTACTGCTCATCGATAAGCCGCTTCGCTGGACCTCCTTCGATGTTGTAAGACATTTGCGGTACCGGATGAAAATCAAGAAAGTCGGGCATGCAGGAACGCTCGACCCTCTTGCAACGGGCCTCCTGATCATTTGCACGGGACGGTTCACAAAAAAGATCAACGAATACATGTTGCAGGAAAAAGAGTATACCGGCAAGATCATGCTCGGCTCAACCACCCCAAGCTATGATCTTGAGACAATGCCGGAAAACCATTCATCTACCGATCATGTATCATCTGACAACATTGTGGCGGCCGTGCGACAACTTACGGGCATGATCCAACAGGTTCCACCGATACATTCAGCGATAAAAAAAGATGGCAAACGTGTGTACGAACTTGCGCGTGCTGGCAAATCAGTGGAATTATCAGCAAGACCCGTCGAGATAAAAGAGTTTGAGATCACCGGTTTTGCGATACCGGAGATTTCATTTCGTGTTGTATGTTCAACGGGTACGTATATACGCAGTTTGGCGCATGACCTTGGGCAACTCATCGGCTGCGGCGCACATCTTACTCAGCTTACAAGAACGCGGATCGGACCATTCAAACTTGCCGATGCCTGGTCGGTCGAACAGGCTGGCGAAAGCATTGAAGCCATCAGAAATCAGAATGGGTAACCGATTCCAAGTTGGAACTGGCCGCTCCCAAGATCAATCTTTTGGAACCATCCGTTCGAGAGATCGGCATAGAAAGGATTTTTCAGTTTGTACGCCCAATCCAACCGGATAAGGAAGAAATCAAAGTCGAAGCGCAGGCTGGTTCCTCCTCCCACTGCAAGGTCGCGGTACAGGCGGCTCGCTTTAAACTCTGCTGTCTCTACAGGGTTCGAGTCTTTATCAGTCGCCTTTGCCCACACGTTTCCCGCATCAATAAAGAACGCACTTTCAAGTTTGATTCCTGCAATAGTAGCGATGTCAAATCTGTACTCGACGTTTGCTTCGATCTTCACATCACCAAATCTGTCGGTACTGTCAAGAAATGTTGATGATCCGAGCCCGAGGCGTCGAACCTGCCAGGCGCGCATGCTGTAAGGGCCGCCGGCAAAATATGCTTTGAAGAACGGAAGATTGTTTTCGGGATTGTCACCGGTTTTTCCATATACATAACCATATCCGCCGAAGGCGCGGAAGGCCCATGCTGATTTGGTATAGTTGATGAAATACTTGTACTCGAGATCAAGTTTCACAAAACGTCGCAGGTCGCCGCGTTCAAGATTCTTAAGTAAGCCGAAAACCGCACCGCTCTCTTCGAGCCGGGCACGGAAAAAGTTCAGGTTCGTTCCTCGTACCGATCCAGTATTCAAAGTGAGCACCTGGCTGATGATAAGACCGTTGTTGAAGGCCTGGGCAAGTGTAGGAAACTTTTGTTCCAATCTGATCAGGCTGTCGGTCTTATTGACCGTCGTGAACTCAAAGTTCATAGGGATGTATTGCCAGCTCCGTGCTTTTCTGCTCCAGTCGTAACCCCATGAAGCGTTCACGGATCGTACTTCAAAAAATTGCCTGCGGTTCGTATACGCCGTGTTCAGGTTGATGATCGTTCTCGGATTGATAAGATTTTTTTCACCTCCTATCTTGAATGGCGTCACAAATCTGGGGATGTAGATGTTGTGTGCGAAACTCGCCTGAAGTGTCTGCACGATATCCGTACCGAGTTCCACACCGAAACGCAGATTGCTGGCCGTGGCGATACTTTCACGAAACGCATTGCGGTTGCGCATCCCAAGGTTTAGACCGATACCAAACAGAGAACCGGTGGTTAATACGTCGCTTGCATTTCGTGAAGTTTCAAAGTCAACATTCACGCTTTGCCGGCGGGCGGGAAACAACCTCAATGTTGCATCTAGCAACTTCACACTGTCTGTTCGCTCTTTCAAATCAATATCAACTTGCTGCCACGCACCAAGATTGGTAAACGTGTTGATCGTTTTATAGTAGTCGGACTGCCTGTAAAGATTACCTTTTCTGATGGCGATATTCCTGGCTATGAACGGTAACTTGAATTTATCTGTGTTGGTGAGAAATCTGTAGCCTGCAATGATTGAGGTATCTACTGGTCCGGAAAGCGAATCATTTAACAGTGCGAGATCCGGATATACAGTGATGTTGCCGAAATAATACTTTTCAAGACTGGACGAATCTTTTGGAGGGCGCTGACGGAAAACGATATTGATGGTAGGCTTTTCCCGGGTTTTCCGCAACGAGTCAAGTATGGCGATTTGTTCAAAAGGGTCAAGCGTGGGATCGATCAACGCGGCAACAACGGTATCTTGTTCAATTTGCAAATCTTCTTTCGTGATCCTGTAATATCCATTGTCGCGAAAGATTGAGAGCATCCTGTCGAGTTCTGCGGATAATCTTGTGAGTGAGTAAGGATCGTTTTTTTTGATCAAAGAGGTCGCCCGGTTCTCGCTAACGAGCCGCTGAAGCTCGGGATTCGTCAGATCATACCCAATGGAGTCGTATCGCAAAGCTTCTCCGGGCTTTACATCGAAACGGACCGTGACCCGTTGCTGATTGCCAATTGTGTCGATTCTGAATGTGTCGTTGATAACAGGATTGAAGTAGCCGTTTGCATTCAGCAAGGCATTCATAAATGTCTTCGAGCGGCTCACGTACAGCGTATCGAAGGCCGGAGGACGCGAAAGACGATAATAAAAAAATGGAGGCGTGAGTCTCAACGCAAGCACGGTCCGTACTCTTAAACTATCATCGAGCTGATTGTTCAGACCTTCTTTCAGAGCCTGCCGTTCCGATGTTGGAATTCGCTGATCAACTTCTATTTGAGATTTATAGATAAATGGGCGGTTGACAGGATATCTTCGCGGAACGGTACAGGAAGCAATGAGTATTACGATGGCTACCGGGCAAGTCAGGAACCGAAAAAAATTAACTTGCCGGATCGAAAACATAATTACGTAAAGGAGAACAATGTTGTTTAAATCGAAGGTCAAATATATCCAAAGTTTAAGCCAGAAAAAACACCGCGATGCTGAAGGAGTGTTTGTGGCTGAGGGGCCCAAACTAATTAACGAACTCTTAAGTGCTTCGAATGTTGAGCTTGTTGAATTATTTGCGACGTCCGAGTGGTTCCAAAGAGAGTCGCACCGTCTTTCGGAACAGCAAAATCGTTTTGCAGTTTTGATTGATACACATCAGTTGGAAAGGCTTTCAGCACTGGCTACTCCTAATCAGGCGATCGCAATTTTTAAAAAGCCTGAATTCAAATCACCGTTGAACTTTGCGTCGAATATTGTTGTGGCGCTCGACGCAGTGCAGGATCCGGGCAACCTCGGCACTATCGTTCGTTGCGCAGATTGGTTTGGAGTGAAGCAGGTGGTTTGTAGTATGGATTGTGCGGATGTTTTTAATCCTAAGGCAATTCAATCGACGATGGGCAGTGTCGCCAGGGTACAGGTACTTTACACAGACCTTGCAGATGAACTTCAACGATCAGCATCTTCGAACATTATTGCCACCACGCTCGATGGGTCACCTATTTCTGAAATCAGGTCGCTGACAGAAGGAGTCATCATCATCGGAAACGAATCGAAGGGTGTAAGCGATCCGCTTCTCAAACTGACTACCCGCAGAATTACAATTCCTCGAAATGGTGAAGCCGAGTCACTGAACGCTGCTGTTGCAGCCGCCGTGGTATTGAGCTGGGTGACAAGCCGGTTATAGATCCGAATATTCCGTTGGGCGAAGGAAAGAGATTTCGATCTTCGACACGTTGTTCTGGTACTCTGGCTTTTTCGACAATACTTTCCACTCTGCATCATCGACAAAGGTTTTCCAATGCGCATCACGGTCTTCTTTGTTTTCGAAGCTTGTCATGTACATCAGGTTCGGCATCCGCGCGCCCGCAAGTACTTCGGCATAAAAGACGGCATTGAAACCAAGACGATCGAACAATTTCACTTCGCCTCCCTCATTGAACATGTGCACCTTGTTGACGAATTGTTTTTCGGTTGCGCTTTCATAACTGCGCAATTCGTACACCCTTTCCGACTTTTGTGATTTCAATTTCGGGGAGGCAACACCGGGAAAGTGACTAAATGCTTTTAACATGATTACCTGCATTCGCGAGTACGGAGGTGAATTGTGTGCAGCATTTATGTATTCCGCTCCGGTAGTGACGAACGAATTGTCGGTTCGAAGTCGACGCTGTGTTTTTTCAAATGCATCAAGGGACTTTGCATTGATCAGCACATACAATTTTTTAACGGAAGCGGTATCGTTTGAGATCGCCTTGAATACACCAATCCTGTTCATGCCTTGCCTTCGCAACGCCGGAATCAACGCTTCGCGGAGGTATTTTTCTATCATTTCTTCCTGGGCGGAAGACTGGTATTCGTATACAGTTAATTGGAAATACTGTACGGCTGGCGGGGCAGAGATGGCATTTGTGGAAATCAGAAAACAGGCAATCAATCGCAGTAGCATCTTCATTGCAGGCAACATTTGTGGTCCAAAATAAGCAATCAATCGATTGCCTTCGCAGGCTATTGCTGATTGTCTTCTTCAAGATTCTCGTGCCGGTCGCCTCCCAAACTGTAGTAATTGTTTTCCTCGTCTTCTTCTCCGATGCTTTCATTGGCGTCGTCGAGTTCGGTTCCTGGAAGATCCAAAGAGTCGTCGGGCAACTCGTCGGGTCGTGCCTTGGCGCGCATGATCTCATCATCGCCGAGGTCCTGATCTCCGTCGCGGCGTCCAAGGGCGAGCAAATCGTCTTTCGTTACGTCGGCCTCCGTGCCTCTTACTATTCCGAGATCATCATCTTCGTCGGCATCCATGCCGGTATTAGACGTCGGGTCATTTGCAAACGGCGCTTCATCCGCCTTGCCAGGAGTTGCTTTTGGCGATCGGGAGAAATTTTCAAGGTCGGTATCTACTTTCTGAAATCCGTTTTCAGGATTCATGATGTCTTCCGATGCAGGATAATGAGGATATCCGGGAAGATCTTCTCCTTCCTGTGCCGGCCGTTTCTTGTTGTCGTCCATGATGTGAATTTTGAATAAGTTAATACAAAATCATGCCTGCCCTAAGAAAAAAACACGGAAAGAAAATTGTGGCATCTTTCCCTGCCCGAAGTAACTTGCGGCTCTTATGAAACCAACGAAGTACCTGATCGTTTTTTTCTTATTGCTGGTATCTGTAACTCATGCCCAATACAGGTTTGAAGGAACTGTAAAAAATGCGTCGTCAACGCCGCTGGCGGGTGCAACCGTTTCTATACTCAATTACAACAGGCAGGCTCTTACCGATTCCCTCGGACGATTCGCATTCAACAATATCAATAGAAGAAACGTCGAGTTTCAAATTTCCGCCATTGGCTATTCAACCGTAACGGCCAGCGCCGATCTTACCAATTCGGGACCTGTGAACATCAACCTCGAGACGGCTTTCACCCGGCTCAGTGAAGTGGTACTGTCCGCGCAGAAAAACGATGAACGGGATGTGACGATCCCTTTCAGCGTTTCATCCATCGGGCGGGATGAAGTAAGATCCTTTCGGCTGTGGAACATTCGCGAGATCAGCGGCATCGTGCCTAACCTCTATTCTGCCAATCCGGGAGACAACAGAAATGTAACCTCGATCCGTGGAATTGCAACCACTTCTTATGAACCTGCCGTAGCAACATACATTGATGGTGTAAACCAGTTCGGCCTCGATACTTACATTGCTCAATTGTTTGATGTCGACAGAATTGAAGTATTGCGCGGCCCGCAGGGTACGATCTATGGACGAAACGCAATGGGCGGTGTGATCAATATTGTTACCAGCAGACCACGAAATAAACCGGAGGCATACCTTGAAGTGAATGCCGGCAACTTCAATCAACGCCGTGTTCAGGCTGCAGTAAGGCTACCTGTGATAAAAGACAAGTTGTACTTCGGCGCTGCAGCTGTTCATGAGGGCAGGGACGGATACTTCGAGAATGAATTCAACGGCAAATCATTCGATGACATCAAACAGACTTCCGGCAATTATTTTTTGCGTTTCATGCCTTCGGACAACTGGGCCATATCGGTAAACGCAAAGCACCATCACAACCGCAACAACGGAACTTTTCCGCTTGTACAGGGAATCGAGACTGCATTCGAAAATCCTTACAAGCTGAATCAGAATGCAACGACCCGTATGATCGACAACACGGTCAACGGTTCAATTTCGGTTACCCATTATCGTAAGGGAGTAACGTTCAATAGCCAGACTACCTTCCAAAATAATCACCGGCACTATGAGTCGCCGATAGATGCCGACTTTTCGCCCCTCGATGCAATTGTTCTGATAAATAATTATGGCAACGACTGGAACAATGTTCGCGTATGGACACAGGAGTTCAGGATCGAATCGGCGAACACAATGCCGGGAACACGCCGTTGGACAGCCGGCACATATCTTTTCGATCAGCGAAGCCCTGTGAAACAGGCAACCTATTTCGGTAAAGACGCAGGCTTGCTGATGGTTCCCGATTCATTCTTCTCCATTATCAACACCAGTGTTTCTAAGGGGAAGGGTATCGCTTTCTTCGGTCAGTATACATATCCATTGACAAAAAAGTTGGAAATCGTAGCGGGAGTGCGATATGACAGCGAACGCAGAACTCAAAGTGCGCTGAGCGAGTATCAGAAAGATCCAGATCCTCAACCGCAGTTTCCCATCATCCCGGATACCAGTGCTGAGGCGAGTTTCAGTGCATTTTCACCCAAAGCGGGAATTACTTATTACGTGAATGATGACCAGATGCTGTATCTCACATACTCGCGCGGCTTTCGTGCCGGTGGCCTGACGCCCGTTTCGCAGGACCCTTCGCAACCTGCGCTTTTCGGGTACGATCCTGAGTACAGCAACAACTTTGAGATCGGGTACAAAAGTTCTTTCTTCAATTCGAAACTCAATTTACAGGTCGCAGCATTTTATAATACTGTTACGAATGCGCAGGTGCCGACCCTCGTCCTTCCCGAAGCGGTGACCATCATCCGAAACGCAGGGAAACTTCGCAACACCGGATTCGAGTTGACTGCACGGGCAATTCCGACGAAGGGACTTACAGCAGGGTATCAGTTTGGCTTTACGAACTCCAGGTTCACAAATCTCTTCGTATCAAGCGGCGGGGAAGAAAAGGATTACACCGGCAACAAGCAAATATTCACTCCGGAACAAACATCCTCACTTCAGCTTGAATACAAGTTTGATATCAGAGAAGGTAAGTGGCTTCCTTTCGTCCGCCTTGAATGGGTTCATCTCGGTAATCATTACTTTGATCTTGCGAATAACATCAAGCAAGGCGCATATCATCTTCTCAACGCCAGGGTGGGGATCGAAACACCCTATGCGGACCTTATGTTGTGGGCCAATAATCTTACAGAAACTGTATACGTGGACTACGCATACGACTTTGGTGCCGTCCACCTTGGAACACCAAGGCTGATAGGGTTTACTTTGTCAAGAAGATTTTGACACGAAACTTTGAGGCAAGCTTACTTGATCAGTGGAACATCGTCGGAAAATTTCGACACAAACCCGAGAGGGGATGAGCCATCGGAAAATCCGCAGGGCGATGGCGAACCGGTATATACATTCGAAATGTTGACCCCGTTTTTCTGGAAACGAAACACCAATTGACACGCCTTGCCGGAGGCTACGATTGCTTTGTTCATAGCATAGTTGATCGTGTCCGTTATTTGAATTGTTTCAAAGTCTGGCGACCCCGAGTTGAAGGTTGCAGAAACAACCACAAGATTGCCTCGGAGTTTCTTCACTTTCACCTCACCATTAATTCCCGTTATTTCCTGGCGTACTTTCTGGCCTTTAAGTATGTAAGTACCCGTTGGGTCGAGGTCGCCGGGCGGAGAAACTGAAACCGGCAGCATTACTGAAAGGAGCACATTTAGCAACATGAAGTTTTGGATTCTGACTTCCGAATTTAAACTTTCCAATTGCCAATCTGATGAAACGAACCATTGGTTTGTTGAACGCTCACGACAGTGTATAAGCGGCGATTACTTGAAAAGAGAAACTCATCGTATCAGGACAGTTGCGCCTTTGAGTGAAAATACCTGCCTGGTTTCGCGATGTGTGTAGGTGAGTGTCCACACGTATGTCCCCGCGGCCTGGGCGGCTCCGTTGAACCGGCCATCCCAACGTTTTGTCCAGTCTTTGGTTTCAAACACCAATTGTCCAAACCTATTGAACACGCGGAACACAAGGTTTTCAGCTTTGTAAGCATTTGCAGGGAAGAGAAAATCATTTTTGCCATCTCCATTCGGAGTAAATCCAGATGGTACTGCGATATAGCAATTTGCAACAACAGTGATTGCTTTGTTTGCAGTATCGGCGCATCCCAACTGGTTCGTCGCTATGAGCGACACATTGTATTTCGTATCGCGGTTCACGGCCGGGTATCTCACGGCAGATGGTCGCTGTGAAGTGCTAGCCGATCCATTCCCGAAGTTCCATGACCATGCTATGGCATCGGAGGTACTCTTGTCTTCGAATGCAGCCAGATCGTTGGGACAAACGAAATCGACGAACGTAAAGTCGGCGCGTAATTTTTCTTTCACCGTAACGGTTCCCACCGAAGTATCGGAACAGAAGCCGTTTGAAACAATCAATCTTACCTGTTTAGTGCCGGACGTCGGGTAAACCTTTGCAGGGGTGCGCAGAATCGAATTTGAGGTAAGGTCGAACGTCCATTTCCATTCATTCACCTGATTGTTTCCTGAATGTAAAAACTGCACTGTATCATTTTTGCAGCCCTCTGTTTGCTGGTAGCTGAACTCTGCCGAAACCGTATCCTTCAAAGTAAAATCAAGAGTTGAACCCACGGGAGTCTGTTGGCCGCACTCGTCAATGATTACACTTCCGTCGCCGCCCACCACGGTTCTCACAGTATATAGACCGCCAAGACGTATTGGTGAAGCAAATTGAAGGTCGATGAACCTGGTTACGCCGTCTACACAATCGCCTGTGGCCGCTACAATTGAAACTGCTGAAGGCCCCGTAACAAGAAAATCGCTTCCATCTGCTGCCACACTGTTGCAGCGGATCCCCTTTAGGAACGTTAGTCGCAACGATTTCGGCGCACATGCCGGAGTGACAAAGTTTTCTAAAAGGGTAGGTGCCGGAGGGCTGATACGGAACGATGCAGTGGAAGTTGTAATCGCCTGTTCACCGCAAACATCAAGCATTGTGTTTCCGTCGGCTCCAGCCTTTAATGAAATCGTGTAGTCGCCGGGGGTCAGTGCCCGATCGAGCGTGACTGTAATTGAATCGGTATCGAATGCCGCAGAGCATGCAGTTGAAACAGCCGATATGGCCTGTGCAGTGGAAGGTGTCACAACAAATTCAGAACCGTTTGCAGAAATCGACTGGCACCTGATCTTCTTGTTTAGCTTCACCGTCACTTTCGCAGGATCGCACCCGGGAAGAGCCGTGGCCAGTGCGGCTTTGGTCGTATCTGTGATAACTGCTGTTCCTTCCTTGAAGCTAAGTTTATAACCAGATTCGGTTTGCGTAAAATGGCTGATAAGCAGAATATACTCATGGCCCTTGATCAGCGTTGGCATGGCACTAAACAAATCCTGACCGCTTCCTGCACACACGGTTAGACTTGTACCGGCATTTGAGGCCCCGGTCCGGCCTACTTCACCCGACCAATTACATGCCACGAACATCGTCCGGTCCTGGTAAACGTCATTTGGATTTTTTCCGGTGATATCGAAGAGTTGCCAATCGTAATCTTCCGAAAGATCATCTGGAATGATCTCGAACCCAAGGGTTCCGGTTTCAAAGCAGGTGAATCGATACCAGAACGGATTGATATCAGTGACATCGTCATTGCATGGAGAGGGAACGGGCCGGTTGCCGCATTCGGGAACCCTCGACTGCTGAAACACGGCGGTTCCGCAGACTGGAAATGAGCTCGATGGATTCTGCCCGAGGGCCGTACAAGCCTGCGAGTAAACTTGTTCGCCGACACAAACCAATATTATACTCAGTAAATATCTCAATACATGCATAGGGCCAGCGGAAATGATCGTCCCGTAACAGGACAAGACAAAGATATAGGTCGTTGCTTTAGTTCAGCTTCCAATATCCATCTGAAACGCCAGAAACTCCATTAATCGTGTAAGAGAGGGGCTTTTTCCGTCCGTCATATAAATAGCCGAAGTCGCGTTCGCAATCACGAGCGAAGCCGTATCGTCGAGGCCTGCAAGCCGGGCCATACAAAAACCTGCATTGAAATTGTCGCCGGCGCCAGTAGAATACTTTGGTGAAATCAGAAAAAAACTCGGAACCGAGGTCGACCCTCGGGCAGAAATCGCGATTGAACCTTTCGCAGTATGCAATACTACGGTCGCTATGCCGAGTTGCCGCAATAGGAACCCGGGAATCTCTTCAATCTTGGTAGCGGTATTGCCGCCGGCAAATATGCCTGAAAGGATCGACGCTTCATTGCGATTTACACTGAGCGTCACGTCGCATGATTTGGAAATTTGCATAATCAGGTCCATGGCTTCACGAATCGCGGAAGGTGTTCTTTTCGTGCAATCCGACAAGTCAATAAAGATTGCCGGTTTCTTTTTAGCAGTTATAGACGGCAGTACATCTTCTATCATGCCTTTCCAAATGCCGGTCGATGCATCTATCTCGCTCCAATTTAGCATTGCGATCAAGTCAGCATTTGAAAAAATCTTCCGAAGCTCTTCTGCGCCAAGTATTCGTTGAATCTCCGGCCAGCCGGTATTGTTCATCTTGCCCATTTCGGCAAGAATAATTTTTCCATCATTGAATTCAAGACAAAATGATACACCCGGATCTCCGAATGAGTGGATGGCGCATTTGTCTGAAAGTGATTTGAAAATCGGATTAACCGCAGGGTAACCGAGGGGACCGATGCAATGAACGTCGAGCGAATACGAGGCAAGGGCATTTGCCATGATGGGCATGTTGCCGCCAAGTTTGTCTTCGATGGTTTCTACTTCGACGCTGAAGCTTTGTGATTTCGAAACAACATATTCGCCGAATTCACGCACCTCGTTGAAAAGGGTTAGTGGTTTTGTCGCTTCCTTTTCACGTATGACCCTTACCAGTTTATCAATAAAACCGTCGAAGCCGAGTACCGTTTTTTTGCCGCGCAGGTTGTCGACACGTTGATTCAGGGAAGACAGGGCGTTGCCGATTGTTTCGCGATCGGGTCGCGCAGCATGTTCATTGTTCATTCTTGAGAGCGATCAAACCATTGGCCATTTGAATGTCGATTTAAGTGCGATCCTGCTGCCCTTCTCCTGCGATTTTCTTGCCGCTTCGATGATTTCGAGTACATGCAATGAGTGCTCCACATTTATTCTTGGTTCTTTTCCAGTGGCCATGCACTCACAAATGTTGGAAGCCCCTTCCTGCCACACGTAGGTGCCTGGGTCTGTTGCATAACGTTTGGTCGCGGGGTTCTTCATAGTTGCCATATCTACACCAAATGGCTTCCAGTCGTAGCCAATGAGGTGCATGTTTGCTTCCTTCCCGTAAATCGAAATCGTCGGCCGTTCCTGACCCGTGCCTTCGTGCCCGTATGGATCAAAATAATTGAAACCAGACTGGATATGGGAAAGAACTCCGCTATGATGTTCGAAAAGTACATGTGCGTTGTCTTCTGCCTCAACTGTGACGTTCCCTTTATCTTCCACCTTCCTTGTAGGTGTGATGATGTTGGTCATAGCAACCACAGATTTTGCCGGTCCGAACAAGCCTGTAATGGTTGCGATATTATACACTCCGAGATCCGGAAGGCTCCCGCCATTCTTTTCGTAAAAGAACGCGGACCAGCCGGGTCCTTCGTGCCCATAATGGCCATGTGCGGTAGCGATTTTACCAAGTTTGCCATCGGCAATTTGTTTTGCCATGAATTCGAATTGCGGACTGTTCACAACTGCGGGTGCACCCCAGATGCGAACTCCTTTTTTCTGAGCGAGATCGACTAAGTCGCGTCCTTCCTCATATGTATTTGCGAGTGGCTTTTCGCACCAAATGTTCTTGCCTGCCTGTATAGCTATCTTGTTGAGCCTGCCATGCTCCTGCATGTCGGTTGTATTCACAAGTAAATCGAAAGGGACGCCTTTCAGCATCTGATCTATATGCGGATACCAATTCGCAACTTTGTATTCCTCTGCCGCTCTTTTCGCGCGTTCCGGTTTAATATCGCAGAGGCTCACTACCTCGGCATATTCAGATTTCGTGAGGTGAGGCAGGTATTGACCGGAAACGCTGCCGCATCCAATAAGTCCGACCCTGATTTTTTTTGCATGTTTGTTTACCGGTGAAGTGGCAAGTGCGCCGGGGCTGATCAGCGCGGCGGCACCGAGGATGCCGGCGTTGTTGAGAAAAGTTTTCCTATCCATATGCAATCATTGAAGTGACGGACTAGCCGCACAGGATGTAAATTACGTGACGCAGAATTATTTCACACGGAAATACTTTCTTACTTCAACGATACGGAGTGTACGGAACAGGAGTCCAAGAACAGCTGTTTTTTCTTTGGCGATCCACCATGATTTAAATGAGCTTGTAAGTTCAGGGAGCCATACTTTGCGTCGGACCTCACCCTGTTCCGAAAGGCGTTGCAATAGAAACAATGCGGCTATTGCAATCAGCGCAGAGAGGAGGAAGAAAAAATCCCAACTGTATATGGTTAGCAGATGCAGATCGAAGTTGCTTCCAAATAACGTCACGTTGATGTTCCAGTTCAGGGGATGATCCGCAAGCTGGTCAGCAATGAAACCACCTATGATTGGCGCCATCGCAGGGAACACTGACGTGATCATTGTTCTGGCAGAGATGTATGCTATCGCTTCACTGTTGGGAGCGAGTTTGAGACTGATATTGTTGATCGCGAAATTGATGCCTCCGATCGCAATACCTGAAACAGCGCTGATGATTACCAGTAACAATATTGTCAGCGAATGAACACCTTCAATCGTCGTGAGCGTGTATCCTGTCAGACAAAGAACATACAATGGTGCGCAGATATTGATAATTGTTTTATTGCTGAACCTGTCTGCAAACCTTCCCCAGAACTTGAGCAGATAAATGCTGCACAGTTGTCCAATCACTCCAAGCCCGATTACATAAAAGAAAGGAAGTTGAATCGTCTTAAGGAGAAACACGGAAATAAACGGATTGACAAGATTGATCGCGAACGCCCAGATGGAATTGAATATGAGAAAGCGTCTGAAGTTTATGTCGCGCAACGGTTTTCCTATCAGTTTCAGGATCGGTTCGTCGGTAAGGGCTGGCTTCGGTTCCGGCGTTTTTGAAAGGAAGTATACACCTGCAAGTCCGAGAAGGCCGCCGCAGATGAACATGATTGAATAAGCGACATATTCGTAGGAAGCAAACTGTGCTTTCACTTTGTCGAGAAGGAAGGCGACAAACAGACTTAATGTAACACTGGTGATTTGCACCAGACGTGTGCGGTGCGCAAAGTAGCTGCCGAGTCTGTCGGCCGGAACCAGGTCCTTCATCCACGAGTTCCAGCTTGTACCTACCAGTGAAGAGAAGAAATAATGGAAAGCCAACAGGATGATCAGCACGTGCAGGCTGAATGCTGCCGAAAACACAAACGGAAGGATGGCGATAACAAGGAGTGGGAAGCGGGCCAAAACGGAACAGGTAAGCGTAATAAGTTTCCTGTTCTTGTATTTGCGGACCAGCCAGATGGATGTGAGTTGAAAAACGTTTGCAATTGTCGGCAACGCAGCAAGCAAGCCTATCTGAAGATTTGTTGCTCCAAAGTGTAGTGCCATTGCAATGAGGAACGCACCGCCGGTCAGGGTGGCCATCGCCTCTGCGGCCAGTCCGTCTTTCACAACAAGCGAAAGACCAGAATTGATCTGTTTCTCCGTTAATGATTCGGAAGTACGGAATCGGGTCATTGGTCCGGAAAACCACCTCGCGCAGCAACCTGCGTGAAGCAGTTTCGATTTAGGGGTTATTAATCCCTAAAAGAACGTCAATTCCACTTATTAAATTTCAACGGCGTGCCAATAAAACTGCCGGTAAGTATTTTATTTATTAAAAGCACTCGTAAGCTTTATTGAGTCGGGCGAGTCGTTTCAGATAATTTGCTTTTCGACGTGCATGGATCTGAATTCGTCGAGCTTCTTTTTAAGAAGTTTGATGCATTGTTTTGTATCATCGACGAGCAGCACCAAAATATCATCGTCGGCGGTTTGGCCGAGAGCAATTTCGATTGCCTCCGATTCTTCACTAGAGATCATGACCTGCATGTTCTGATCCGCCTTCCTGATCCCCGAGAGCAACAGCGCGTTCATCTGTTCTACCGTTCGCCCGCGCAGGTCGGCATCGTGCCTTATGATTATTGAATCGAAGATTCTTGCCGCTTCTTCACCGATCGCCATGATGTCCTCATCTCGCCGGTCACCAACGCCTGTAATCATTCCGATGAGCCTGCGACAATCAAGTTTCGTAACGAAGTTGCCGAGTGCCCGCAAACCATGCGGGTTATGAGCATAGTCAAGGATCACGCGTTTGCTTCCAAAATCGAAAAGATTAATGCGGCCGGGAGTGTTCTCGGTTGATGGTTGAAATTCCGTGATGGTCTGGCGGATCATCGATACGGGAACTGCGCGTGCCAAACTTGCGAGAACCGCAGCCAGAATGTTTGCAATATTGAATTCGGCTTTGCCTTCATATGTAATGGGGCACCTGCTTGCCTTCTCAATAATGATTCGCTTGAAGCCGTACCCCGCAACGATAAAACCGTTGTCATATACTGCGGTCAGTCCTCCTTTCTTCTGATGTTCCTTTATTCTCGGGTTGTTGGTATTTGTTGAAAATAATGCAATGTTGCAATCAAGGTCTTCAGCGATGGCGTATACCAGGTCATCGTCAGCATTCAGCACTGCGGTGCCATCGTCGCTTACAGATTCGGCAACAACTGCCTTCACCCGGGCAAGTTGTTGGATGGTATTTATCGAATTGAGTCCGAGATGATCTTCGGCAATGTTGGTGATAACGCCAACATCACAGCGGTCGAACGCGAGGCCCGACCTCAATAATCCGCCGCGAGCGCATTCAAGCACGGCGCAATTTACAGACGGATCCATCAACACTTTTCTTGCCGAAGCCGGCCCCGAGCAATCGCCGGTTTCGATCAGTTCGTCGCCTATATAGATGCCGTCGGTAGTTGTGAAGCCCGTATTGAAGCCTGCGTTCTTCATTATACTTGCAATCAGCCGCGTCGTGGTTGTTTTGCCATTCGTGCCGGTGATCGCAATGATCGGTATTCGCGGATTTCGGTATTCCGGGAACAGCATATCCACAATCGGTTTCGCAACATTGCGTGGCGATCCTTCTGAAGGCTCAAGATGCATTCTCAAACCAGGTGCTGCGTTGACTTCGATAACAGCGCCTCCGGACTCTCGAAGCGGCGTCGTCAGATCGCGTGCCATTACATCGATACCGCAAATGTCAAGATTAATAACGCGGGCGATTCGTTCGAACATCAGCCTGTTCATTGGATGAACATTGTCCGTGCAATCGATTGATGTTCCCCCGGTGCTGAGATTAGCAGTCGACTTTAGAGGCAGATGCTGTCCCAGTGGTAAAACACTGTCGAGTGAAAGTTTGTTTTTCGCGAGTATGTCGGTGGTGTCGCGGTCGATCACAATTTTGGTTAGACTATTGTCATGGCCATCACCACGCCGTGGGTCTGCGTTCACGTGGTCAATCAACTGTTGTATCGTGCTAATACCATTGCCAACAACGCAAGCCGGAATACGTTTCGCCGCGGCGATGAATTTATAATTTACAACCAGCACCCTGAAGTCGCAACCTTCGATGTATTTTTCAACTACCACGTTGTCGTCATAACGTCGCGCAGCTTCAAAGGCCTCGAATACTGCATGCCAGTTGTTCAAGTTGATACCTGCCCCGTTTCCATGGTTTCCACCTGCTGGTTTTATCACAACCGGCAACCCGATATCCGACACTGCCGCGCGCAGTTCTTCATGCGTGCGAACAAGAGTTCCCTGAGGCACTGGGATGCGTGCTTCTGTCAAAACCTGCTTCGTGCGGTGTTTGCATCCTGCAATATCCACCCCGATATTCGAGGTTGTTGAAGCGATGCTTGCATCTATTCGCTTCTGGTTCTTCCCATAGCCGAATTGCAGATATGAATTGTCGTCAAGCCGTAGCACAGGAATGCCCCGGCTGGCGGCTTCGCGGGCAATTGCTCCGGTCGATGGACCAAGTTTGTTTTTTGTCCAGATGTTGCGCAGTTGCGTTAGCGTTTCCCCGATATCGAAGTCTGTACCGTCAATCAAAGCTTGCGCGATATCGATCGCTGCCCGGCCCGCAAACTTTCCGGCTTCTTCGTCTACATACGAAAATACGACGTGGTAAACACCCTTTTTGTCGGTTGATCGGGTACGACCGAAGCCGGTCGGCATATCGGCCATCGTCTGGAGTTCAAGGGCAATGTGTTCTATCACATGCCCCATCCAGGTACCAAGCTTTACCCGGGTGAAAAATCCGCCTTCCACTCCTTCGGAGCAGCGGTGCGAATAGAGGCTTGGCAGGAGCGCAGTGATTCGCTCATAAAAGCCAGGAATTTTGTTGGTAGGTAATTCTTCCAGTTCCTCCAGATCGAGCAGCATCTCGATCAGGTTTGTTCTTCTTATGGACCAAATGTTTGGCCCTCTAAGAATGTTCACATGAGCAAGCTTCATCCTAATAAGGTTACCTAACAGTTTAAAAATTTTATACCATTCGGTATCAGCTTTTGTTGCGTTTAGATTGTGGAGATAAATTCCCCGTGGATGTTCAACAGCAAGGCATAGATTTTTTCTCTCGGTTTGTAAATAGAGGTGATGGCGTTGGCAAAAGAAGAGATGCGGATCGGCAACTGGGTTGAGGATACCAAGAATGAAGGAAAGGTGAAGGTCACTGCCGGTTCGCTGGTATTATTGGAAGAAGGAAAAAAAGAGTTTGCCGGGATTACACTCAATACGGATTACCTTCTTCAATGTGGATTTCAGATCGACAATCAGTCATCGGCGGAAGGCAATTCTGTGACCTATACGCGGAACGAACTCGAGATTACAGGAGTACGCAAAGATCCGCAACTGATGATTGCGGCGGAGTTTTCTGTCACAATCAACAATCGGCGGGTACCCGTAGAATATCTGCACCAGTTGCAAAATCTGAATTGGGTTTTATTCGGCGAAGAATTAAATGTTGAATTATAATATGGCAAAGAAAGAAGCGAATGGTTGTCCGGTGCCTGCAGGAATTCTTATGATGATAGGCGGAAAGGAAAACAAAGGGCAGGAAGACGATAAAAAGGGAAAGAAAGAAAATTTTTCAAGACTTGAAGTGCTCAAGCATTTTGCGGAGCTGATTGAAAAGGACGATCCTCGGGTTGAAATCGTTACTACTGCCGGTTCGGACCCCGACGAAACTTATAAAGAATACAAGGATGTGTTCGCAGAACTGGGCATGAAAAATACGGGGCATATTCATCACAACCTAAGAAAGGAACTTCTTGATGATCCGATGGTGGAGAGGGCTTCTGCCGCCGATGCGATATTTTTTACAGGCGGAGATCAGCTGGTGCTCACAGCTGTTTACGGCGGAACGCCGTTCCTCATCAAGCTGAAAGAACGGTACATCAGCGACAGGCTCGTAATTGCAGGCACAAGTGCAGGGGCGATGGCGCTTTCAACACCGATGATTTATGCGGGCAACGAGGAAGTTCAGCAGCTCGGCGGTGAGATCAAAGTGACAACAGGACTGGAGTTTTTCAAGGACATGTGCATTGATACTCATTTCGTCGATCGCGGACGTTTTGTAAGAATGGCGCAGGTGATCGCAACGAATCCGACGTGCATTGGTGTAGGTATTGAGGAAGATACTGCAGTGGTAGTACGGAATGGCCGCGACATCAGGGTAGAAGGTACGGGCACGATCATACTCATCGACGGGTCTGAAATTGCCGACACGAACATCAAGGACTTCAACAACCAAAAGCCGGTTTCGATAAAGGACCTCAGGGTTCATATCCTTGCGAAAGGCGATGAGCATACTATTCCTCTCATGAACCCTCCACACTATTGAGATGTAAATCGGACCGTTCCTGGATTTCATCCCAGAGAGAGAGGTATTGTTTCGACTCCCTGAACAAGACTTCATGTGTGCCGGTTGCGAAACATCTCTGGTCATCAAGTGCAATAACATGATCCGCTTTTTGCGCATACACAATCTTATGTGTAAGCATAATGATCGTGCAGTGGGGCCGCACAAATCTGTCAATCGTTTCCCGAACCTGCGTCTCGCTTACACGGTCAAGTGATGCAGTATGTTCATCGAGCACAAGGATCTCCGGTTGTCTATAAAGTGCTCTTGCAATGGCAAGTTTTTGCAGTTCACCGCCTGAAAGAATCGGTCCCATTGTTTGTGCCGCTTCTTCAAGTCCTAAGGACGCACAAAGATCAATGGCGAGCTGATAGTTCGGGTGTTCGTCGCCGATAGTAATATTCTGTAGCAACGGGCAATCGAACAAATGTACCCGTTGAGGGACTATGGCAATCCCGCGGCGCAACACCTGTAAAGAATATTGACTGATATTGTTGTTGCCGATCAATATTTGTCCATGCTCGGGAATATGCATTCTGAATAGCATTGATGCAAGTGAAGACTTCCCGGATCCGGTCCTGCCGACAATGGCTGTTGTCCGCGACGCAGGAATCTGACACGATAAGTTGTCAAATACTTTTTTTCGTGAGCCGTACCAGAAGGTCAGCGAGTCGAACCTTATGTCGCCACAAAGCATGCTGCGATTCGTAAGCATTGTACTGTCGACTTCTGATTTCAGATCGATCGTTTCAAAGAATCGTCGGCCTGCTACAAGACCTTGTTGCAATTGCGTGGTGGAAGAAACAAGTGATGCTGCGGGAGCAGTCAAAAAAAGCGCAAGAGAATAAAACGACAGAAGTTCACCCGGAGTTAATTTCTCGTCGATAACCTGATGACTGCCTATCCAGAACAATGCGAGCACAGCGAATTTTCCTGTTAAGTCGACTGCCGTTGCAATTCGCAGTGTCGTGACAGATGAACCGTACAATCGTTGAAAAAACGTTCGGATGGCTGGCGTAACCTGGCCTTGTAACCATTGTTCGAGATGCATTCGTTTGATCTCAGATGCGGCCTCGATGTTGCGAATGACAGTGGATTCAAGTCGCGCACCCTGTTCTACAATTTCCCTCTGCTGCGTTCTGCTCAGCTTGTTACCAATGATGAAGAGGAAAACATAAACAGGGAGCATTGAGCATACGATGAAAGCAAGTTGCCAGTGATGGTAGACCATGAACAACATGGAGAAAATGATGATCTGGAAATTGATCATGGTATTCACCGACAGATCGGTGATGAGGTCGCGCATTTTCGACGCATCCGTCATTCTGTTCAGGATTTCTCCGGTTCTCATGGAGTCAAAGAAGTTCTGTGGCAACCGGAATATCTTCCGCAGATATCCGGACATCAATCGATAATCAATCGCCCTTCCAGCCTGCATCGCCGGAACGTTCCTGTAATAATTGATCGCAGCTTGAAATATGATCAAGGCCATCATTGCAAATGATAAGATGTCGAGCATGGAAGATCTGCGTTCGCTCACCACCAGGTCAATGGTTTTTTCAATATAGATCGCTGAGGTAATGCCGAGCAAAGTATGCACAACGCCGCCAATCAGCGACTCGGTCAATTGCTTTTTATGAAGCAATGCCACTGACCAGAGTTTTTGTCCCAGGTTCTGTGTTCTTGTCACGGTTGTACCTCTGTTGCCGTGGATAAGAATCAAAACACGGGTCCATAACTTTTCAAAGTCGGGTTTCGACACCTTAACAATAACACCGCCATTCGGATCCATGTATGTTACGCACTTTTCCGAAACCTTGTGTACAACTACATAATGTCGTAAGCCGATCGGCAGAGTCAACAAGGCAATCGCCGGAACCGGTATAAAGATCCACGACTCGTCCGGAACTTTTACTGCCTTACCATCAAAACCCAAAAGAGCGGCACCCTTCAGCATGCCCTTCAGAGTTGTTCCATCCGCATCCGTTCCACACGCGAAGCGGAGCTCCGTAACAGAAATTCTAAATCCATGATACCGGGCTATCGCAGTCAGACACGCCGGCCCACAATCAGTTTCATCTCTCTGTACGACCGTTACCTTCTTCAAAGCTTGTTTTTCTTTCTGTTGGCTGAAACCATTCCGTTACTGAGCTTTTCAACAATTGCCAAACCGACCGCCTGGACAAGCGAAAGATCAGAGTACCTGTCAAACCCTTAATAAAAACGTGTTTAAATTCAGGCGCCGATGCAATCGCACATCGAATACGAACCATTGCTGTCTTCGATGTCAAATCAATATCATCGTCAATCGTCAGAATTGTTGCATTGATCCGCTGTACTTCGACCATGCCGGAAACGCGGCTGGTAAATTCTGCGATACCTCCCCGCCGCAGCAGACGTTTTTCCGCAACATCAACTGCACATTCTGCGATGAGGGAAGTGTCCGGAGAGATGATACAGAGCACATCACCTGGAAATATGGCGCAACCCTTCTGCAACTCTCTTGAAATAACAACACTGCCCGTCACAGGTGAACGGATCGTAAATTTCTCAGCTTCCGCATTCAGAGTCGCGATTAATTCTTTCGTCGCCCGAAGATCTTCACGAAAGATTTCAAGCTGTTGCTGCCACTGAGTTATCTGTGTTGCCTCAATCAATTCGAGGTCGCGTTGTGCCGTAGCGTCCGTTAGCTGCCTGATGAAAAGATCGTGCGGCGCAATCAAGCCGTCGACGGATAATTTGTTTGCAAGTGCCAGCTCGGTTCCAGAAGTTTCGCGCAGCACCCTGTGTTTCGACAGCTTTATCAGATGTTCAGACAATGCGTTCCTGAACTGCCTGGTTCGAAGCGCTTGAACAGGTTGCCGTTGCCCACTTGAAAGCAAATTTTCGAGGTCATGTATGTTATCCTCAAGTACTCGCCTTCGGGCATCATAACTGAGCCTGCGTTCTTTTATGTGCACCGTATCAAGTACAAAAAGAACGTCACCGCTTTTAACGAAGCCGCGCTGGTGAAACAATGAAGAAATAATCCCGCCTATAGGGGAACGAACTTCCAATTGATCCAGTATCGGTCGGATCACTGCCGGCTTCTTCATGGTGATAGTGACGTAAATGAATGGCAGGGACACACCGATCGCGAGACAAAAACCACAAACGATCAGGAAAACATTTCCCCTGCTTTCCCGGTACATATGTTCGTATTCCACTTCCTCTTCAGCTTTCATTTCGTCTTTTTTCATCTTCACTTTTTAAACAAGCACGATTCGATTTTAAAACTCATTGACGATCCACGCAAACAAATTATAGAACATGTGCAGCAGCCACGACGCAACAAATGCCTGATTCTTCGCAAGACGGAGCCAATAACTTACTGTAAATACAAATCCTGAAACCGTTGCATTTATGATGTGATATACATTGTAATGATGGAGCAGTCCAAACAAAACCGAGGTAACAGCAATGAGTACCGCCGGCTTCGAATTCCCAAACAATTTCCACGGCAGGTGTATCAGAAAATAGTTTTCTAACAACGGTCCCAAAATCACTACCAGCAAAAAAATCTCTGCACTGTTTTTTGAAACGTACGGAGTCTCAAACACGTGTTTCCCCTCAATTTTCCAAAACAGAATCCCCATCAGCCATGACAAAGCAAGCTTTGTAAGGAGAGTAATGACAATGAAGTGCATCAACGGAGCCGCCTTTAACCAGGACATAACCCTTCGATGTTTGACTCCACTCCATCTATGCACCAGCGGCCGTTTCGCACCATCGCCATTACTCATGTTTTTCAAACCCTCAGCTTTCACCGCGTCCGGGATCTCTTACTACAGAAGGCAATGGGCCTATTTCTTATGGCCGACCGGCAATGAATGCTGGTATTCGGCCGCCTTTCGGCAGAAGCCTATAAACATCCTGATTGTTCTTGCCGCCGCATACCCAAGATCGTATGCAAATGAACTCCCGCTGCCCGGACCACCGCCACCACTCAATTGAAGCAAATCAATGTCCGAAACCGTTTTCCAATTCACCGTTCTCATCTCACTCGTTTTGATTGTTACAAATTCTAATCTTAAATGTTCCAGCCTTCAGACCAGCCCTTCTTGAAATCAGGCCAATTTTCAATTAGGTATACACCAATGGCATATGGGACAATCTTCTTTGCCCACCGTGGCATCGGAATGCCTCCACCCGCAAATTCCAGCAGTTCTTCTTCGTTCACTTCACTGAAGTTTGAAACCGCATTCCTCCCTGTTTTCATTTTATCCGTTTGATTGTTATGTTCCCTCTTTTGTATCGCAGGCCGGGAACAATGTCCTTTTTGATTCATCCGTTGCTTACATCTTGGAGTAAAAATAGAAAGTGGGGAAGCCGTCAAAAAGGTATCTTCAACCATATAATCCGGTATTTTTCCCATGGGTGTTATTTGCAGATTGCTTTTACTATTTGCACTTGTTCTTCCCTTCATTTCTTTCGGCCAGGAATTCGGTGGCAACCGACCCTCTCTGCGATGGTATCAGTTGAACAGTGACACAGCACGCATCATCTTCCAAAAGGACCAGCAACACCAGGCGCGCGAGATATTGTCGCTTACTCATTCCCTTGCAGCAACACAGGAACGCAGTCTCGGATCCGCTTTCAGAAAAATAAATATCGTACTTCAGTCAGCACCGGTTCTGTCCAACGGCTATGTATCACTGGCCCCTTATCGCAGCGAGTTCTATCTCACTCCAAGGCAAAACAGTTTCGAACTCGGAAGCATTCCATGGCACAAATCACTCGCATTGCACGAGTACCGCCACGTCGAACAATACAACAACTTCCGAAAAGGACTCACCCGACTTTTCTTTATCGTTTTTGGCGAAGAAGGTGAATCTCTCGCCGCAAATGCAGCAATCCCCGATTGGTTTTGGGAAGGTGATGCCGTGCTGCATGAATCGAAATTCAGTTGGCAGGGCAGGGGCCGCCTTCCTTTCTTCTTCAACGACTTCAGATCTCTGCTTTCTTCCAACAAACAATATTCATGGATGAAATTGCGGAACGGCTCGCTACGCGACTTCGTACCTGATCACTACAGGCTCGGATATCTAGTAGTGAAGCAGGGCTCTGCGATGTATGGTGATGATCTCTGGAAGAAGGTCACCTCCGATGCTGCAGCATTCAAAGGGCTGTTTTATCCGTTTCAACGCGCGTTTAAAAGGCACACCGGTAGCGACTTTCGTACGTTTCGCGACAGCGCGCTCTCACATTTATATGATATTCCGAACGATCAGTCCGCCGACTCTTCAAGCATGATGGTAGATGTCGCTGCCCAATACGCAGCCGCGCAACGACACTTTGCAAGTGATCAGGAATTTCCACAATGGATCGACTCTGCACAGATAGTGTACTCGAAATTTTCATACGATGAGCGACCTTCATTTGTGCTAATGAACACAGCCACACAACAAGAAGAACTAATTGCGGTCCGAAATATTTCACCCGACAGTTATTTCTCGTATAAGACTGGGCAAGTCATATATACATCGTTCGACAGACATCCACGTTGGGGGTGGGAAACTTTCAGCAACATCACAATTCTCGACATTGCTTCAAAAAAGCAAAGGAAGCTGTCAATACGTTCGAGGTATTTTAGTCCGGATCTGTCGGACGATCTGAAAAAAATTGTTGCAGTCCACCAGGGACCGGAACCTTTCAATCGTCTGGACTTGCTGGACGCTTCGTCGGGTAAGCTTCTGACTTCTGTTCAGCGAACCGACTCTCTGTTCTTTACATTTCCAAAGTTTGTTTCGGATTCAACCGTCGCAGCGGCCTGCCGCAACAAATCGGGAAAAATGGCGATGATGGTGCTGAACATCTATTCGGGACAAGTCATCCGGTCCACACCATTTGTGCCGGCAGTGTTGGGTTACACGCAGATTTCCGGCGATACTATATTTTTCACGATGGCGTATAACGGTCGCGACAAAATGTGTGCATGGAACGGACAGTCGGTGCAAACAATGGAAATAGCCGGTCACAATATTTCCGGTGGTTGTTATTCTGCAACAAAGTCCTATGGTAAAATAGCGTGGACAGAATTCTCGGCAGCAGGATTCAGAATCTTCCACGTGCCCGTTGACAGTGTGAGCTTCGAGCCCGTCGATTTTCAAAACATATTCTCGACGTTCGATGTTGTGTCTCATAACGACCTCATAGACAACCCGCCTCCGATCCGTGATCGGTATAACGTTCAGGGATACCCGAAGACATCCGGACTCTTCAACTTTCACAGTCGTCGGCCGTTTTTCAGTGATCCGGATTATTCATTTTCGGTTGTGAGTGAAAACATCCTCAACACTCTGCGCAGCGAGCTCTTCGTTTCATACAACAGGAACGAAAATTATAAAGAAGCCGGAGCAAACGTCGAGTTCGCAGGCTGGTTCCCAGTTCTACGACTCGGAGGCTTCTACACTTTCGACCGTCTTGCAACAGATAGTTCCAGGTCATTGACATGGAACGAGCTCAACGGCAGCTTTGCAGTGCGGCTTCCTCTCACATTTTACACGGGACGATCTGTCCTGAGTATTCAGCCGTTGGCTGGCATCAATACGAAGCGGGTAATGTTTTCGGGTGAGTCGAAACTTGAAAATGACGACAGAGAGTTCAACTTTTATGATCTTTCGGTTTCCGTCACGAACCAGGTGCAGAGGGCACGGCAACATATCTTTCCAAAATTTGCACAGTCTGTAAGTTTTCGTACCCGCAGCATCATTAATAAATATACGGCACATCAATATCTTGCTTCCGGCCAATTGTATTTCCCCGGATTATTCCGGAACCATCATATTGTATTGACCGGTTCATTTCAGTCGCGCGATACTCTTCGTCAGTATATATTCTCAAATAATTTTCCGTTCGCGCGCGGATATGCAGTGCCCGATTTCCCACGTATGTCAAGGATTAGTGCCAACTACCATTTTCCAATCTTATATCCGGATCGCGGGTTTGCAAACATATTTTACTTGTTGCGTGTGAGATCAAATGTGTATTACGACCATGCACAAACGCAAAGCCTTCGTACCGGGACTACATTCTCGTTCCGGTCCGCCGGTGCGGAAATTTATTTTGATTCGAAGTGGTGGAACCAGGTGGAAGTGTCGTTTGGATTCAGGTATGCGAGGCTTCTCGATCAGGACATTGAAGGCCGTCCCGCGAACCGCTGGGAATTTATAGTGCCTCTTAATCTGTTGTCAAGATAAAAATCCAAAGTCGTGTACATCAAGCGTCCAGGCGTTCGAGGCTTTCTTCAAGCACGCGTATCTTTTCCTCCGCATCGATTCGCTTTTTTTGTTCTATGGCAATCACTTCCGGACGTGCGTTCTCAATAAATTTTTGGTTGGAAAGCTTTTTGTTGACAGAAACAAGGAACCCTTTCAGGTACTCCAATTCCCTGATCAATGCTTCTTTCTGATGTGAATGATCGATCGCAACCGCAGTTTCTATGAAGAATTTGTCTTTACCAACGACCACGGAGATCGTTTGTCCGAGAGGATCGGTATTGAAAGCAATTGCATTCGCATTCAATTGCTTTTCAAGAATTGAATGCGCCGATCGGAAAATGTCCGGAGAATCGGTTTGGATGTAAAGTTTTATTTCGTCGCGCGATTTTATCCGGTTCCGAATTTTCGCTTCGCGGATTGCTGATATTACCTGCTTGACGGTTTCTCCACTCGTCAGGATGTTTTCATCAGCCGGCAATACCTGCTGTTCCTGCAACACACACAGATCGGTGTTGCGTTCGTCGAGCAAATGATAAACTTCCTCGGTGATAAAAGGCATGAACGGATGAAGCAATTGCATGAGTTCCGAAAAGAATTGGACAGTTGCCGCATGCACACGCGGATCTATTCTTACGTCCGGCCCGGGCTTCACCCATTCCAGGTACCAGCTGCAAAAGTCGTCCCATATCAGCGAGTATAAGGTTTTGAGAGACTCACTAAGGCTGAATGCGGCCATTGAGCCATTGATCTGCGCTTTCGCCTGATTGAGCCTGTTCGTAAACCAAGTGATGGCAAACTCAACATCAGTTGCTGAAGATTCTTCAGGCTCATCGTCGCCGGCGAAACCGGAAACTTCCGATTCGACCGACTGTTGTCCGTTCTCGGATAATTTTTGTTTCCAGCTTCTGACAAGCTTTAATGCGTTCCAGATCTTGTTATTAAAATTTCTGCCCTGTTCCGGCGAGCTCGAATCAAAAAGAAGATCGTTGCCGGCAGGAGAGGAGATCATAATTCCAAATCTTACTGCATCCGCGCCATTTCTTTCGATAAGCTCAAGAAGGTCGGGAGAATTTCCAAGACTCTTACTCATCTTCCTTCCCTGCTTGTCGCGTACCATTCCGGTGAAGTACACGTCGCTGAACGGTTTTTCCCGTTTGAATTCCATTCCCGCCATGATCATCCGTGCCACCCAGAAAAAGATGATATCCTGACCCGTAACCAGAACGTTTGTAGGATAATAATAATTGATGTCGGCATTATCCGGCTGCGTTATTCCTTTGAACACTTGTATCGGCCACAGCCATGACGAAAACCATGTGTCAAGAACATCCGGATCCTGGTGAATCGAATCTTTATCTGCAGTGAGTCCTCTTTGTTCAAACGCTGCGATTGCTTCTTCTTTCGAAGCGGCAACGACAAAGTTTCCCTGCTTATCATACCATGCGGGAATTTGCTGTCCCCACCACAACTGCCTGCTGATACACCAGTCTTTGATGTTCTCGAGCCAATATTTGTAGGTGTTAAAAAACCTTTCGTGAGGGTGGATGCGAATGTTGCCCCTTTCTACTTCTTTTAGCGCTTTTTTTGCCAGCGTTTCCATTGCAAGAAACCATTGCGTAGAGATTCTTGGTTCGACTACGGCGTTGCTTCGCTGGCTATATCCAAGTCGCGTCTGATAATTTTCTTCCTTTACGATCAGTCCTTGTTCACGCAGCGCTTCAACTACAAGTTGTCGGGCAGTGAAACGGTCTTTACCGACAAACACTTGTGCAGCTTCGCTGATTGTGCCATCTTCATTCAGGATGTTGATGATCTCTAGCTGGTGTTTGAGGCTCAGGTTATAATCGTTGAGGTCGTGGGCGGGGGTAACTTTCAATGCTCCGGTTCCAAACGCGGCATCAACATAACTGTCGAAGATGAGGGGAACTGAACGGTTTACCAGAGGGATGATGACAGACATGCCTTTCAGGTGCGAAAATCTTTCATCATCGGGATTGACGCACACCGCGGTGTCGCCCATGATGGTTTCGGGACGTTGCGTTGCTATGGTGATGTATTCATCGGTTAGGCGTGACTGTTGGTCGGCGATCCGATATTTTATATAGTACAGTTTGCTTTCGATGTCGCGGTACTCCACTTCCTCATCGCTCAGAGCGGTCTTCGCAACCGGATCCCAATGGATCATTCGTGCGCCGCGGTAAATCAGTCCTTTTTGATAGAGCTCTACGAATACTTTGATTACCGCTTCGTAGTAATCGCGGTCCATGGTGAATGTAGCACGAGTCCAGTCGACGCTGCATCCCAGTTTGTCGAACTGATGATAGATGATGTTGCCATATTTCTCCTTCCATTCGTATGCATAGGCCAGGAATTCCTGACGAGTCAGCTGCGATTTCTCTATGCCTTTTTCACGGCGCAGCATTTCAACCACTTTAGCTTCAGTGGCGATGGAAGCGTGGTCACTGCCGGGAACCCAGCACGCATTCTTTCCGGTCATCCTTGCTTTCCGTACGAGTATATCCTGAACGGTTTCGTTCAGGGTATGGCCCATGTGTAGAACACCGGTTACGTTTGGCGGCGGAATAACAACTGTAAAAGGAGGACGATCATCAGGAACACTGTTGAAATATTTCTTTGCTTTCCAGTGTTCGCTCCATTTCTGCTCAATAAGAGAGGGATCGTAATTCTTGCTTAACTCCATAGACTTCCTTGCTCATTCTTGGATGGCAAAAGTAAGGATTGGCTGAAAGCAATAAAGAGGAGTCTTCAAAGGCTTTCAGCCTATGACAACAAGATCGCGGAAGTCAAAAGTGGTTTCGCGCTTATGCAAACCAATACAGGTAAGACAAAAGCATGATGAAGAACAGGAAACCAAATGCCAGCAAAGCGATCTTAACCGGTTCCGGCACATTAAATGAATGCAGTACCTTTTTCATACGTTACGTGTTTGTAGTTCGTAATAGTGATAAAGGTTCACACAGGAATACGAATAGGGCGGGGTTTTCGTAAGATACCCGGCCAGTCAGCCGGTTTTGGGGTTTACAGGGGAAGGGCGAAGCCTGCGACAAATATAATATATGCCTTTTGATCGTACAATCGTTTATTTACGATATTAACGAAGAAAAAACTCCCGCCCTGGGTATCCGGGACGGGAGGGAATCACTCGTAAAGTCTTTTCTCAGCTTTGAGTGAACCACAGGGAAAACAGAACCAGCCCTGTGAAATACAGAATTGCTGCTGCGGCCAAAGTGGCGTTCTCCTGTTGGATGTCGATCTTTTCCATAAAGTTGGATTTAAGGGTTAAACCATACAGGGACGGATCAAAGTAAACTAGGGGGCGGATTATATCTTTTCTTACAGATTTTCAGGGCTTCGCCGGCTGCATTTCGGACGTCGTCTGTTAACTTTATCAACGCATGTACGCCATCGTCGACATAGAAACCACCGGAGGATACGCAGCCAATAACGATATTACGGAACTGGCTATTGTGTTACACGATGGAATCAAAGTAGTTGAGCGGTTTGAAACCCTTGTCAGGCCGACCGCTCCGATTCCTTATTTTATCCAGGTGCTGACCGGCATTACGCATGAAATGGTAGCGTCCGCACCGCCATTCCAAGCGGTCGCTGAAAAAGTATACTCGCTGCTGAAGAACAATATCTTCATCGCCCACAACGTCAATTTCGATTACTCGTTTCTCAAACATCATTTGTCTCTGGAAGGCTTTGAACTCGATTGTCAGAAGATTTGCACCGTGAGGCTCACCAAGAAAGTTTTTCCCGGCCTGCAGTCGTACAGCCTGGGTAACCTGTGCAGGCATTTCGGGATCCCGATCGTAAAGCGTCACCGCGCCGGTGGCGATGCCGATGGGACGGTCCGTTTACTGGAAACCATACTTGCCAACAACGGCGAGATTCATATTGCCCAATCGCTGAAGAAAGGATCAAAGGAACAATGCCTTCCTCCGAATCTTCCGAAAGAACAGGTCGAGGGTCTTCCTTACTCGCCGGGTGTATATTATTTTCACGACCATAAAGGCAAAATCATTTATGTCGGGAAGGCCAAGAACATCAAATACCGTGTAAGCAGTCATTTTACCCACAACGGTGCAGGACGGCAACGGCAGGATTTTCTGCGTAACATTCATTCGATCAGTTATACGAGCTGCAGTACCGAGCTCATGGCTTTCATTCTTGAAAGCGTCGAGATCCGCAAACACTGGCCCCCGTTCAATTACAGCCAGAAGCGGTTCCAGGCAAATTTCGGATTGTATGTTTTCGAGGACATGAACGGGTATTTGCGACTTGCGATCGAAAAACAAAGAAAATCGCTTCAGCCCGTCTATACATTCGGATTGATCACGGAAGGCCACCGGCTTCTGACAAGACTGATCCAGGAATTTAATCTTTGTCCCAAACTTTGCTTTCTTCAAACGAGTACCGACGCATGTACCGGTTCCGGCACGTTGCCGTGTCTTGGTGCCTGTGAAAAATCGGAGGCGCCCGGCGAATATAATCTTCGTGTGCAGATGGCTGTTAGCAGTCTGGAGACGACATTGCCAACCTTCGCGGTTCTGGACGAAGGACATACGCGCGACGAACAATGCTGTATTCTGATTGAAAAGGGAAGGTTTTACGGAATGGGATATGTGCCTTCCGGCATCAGTTGGAGCGGGCCGTCGGAACTAAAAAATTATCTGAAGGAATACCCTGAGAACGATTACATACGTAATCTGGTTTATCAATATATTCATAAGCGACCCGAAAAGAAACTCGAATTTTCGAAATGAAAAATTGTATTGTACTGTTTCTTGCAATGGTATGTTTATCGTGCAATGAACAGCAAACTGAGGCCGAAACGACAGGAACAGAGAAGACTGAAAAGAAAGACGTGGTGCCCGAAACAAGGTCAACAGTGAACAAGGAGCCAGTCGCGGAGCATGTGGAGAAAACAGAAAATCCTTTGAACGAATGGTATTTTGCTGTAAGGCTTTATGAAACACCGAAGACTTTTCATTACCTGATCAGGTTACAATACGAAGAAGTGAGGGGAGAGGACACATTGAAACTGCCGAACTTCGGCGCGATGCCGAGGCCGGTGATCAGGAAAGGAGACGAAAAGTACAGTTGTATCATCGGCTTCCTCGACAACAAAGATGTCTTCCGCGAATACAAAAAAGTTTATGTGAAGGGAAGTTCGGTGAAGATCACGGCGTTGAAGCATTATGCGGTGCGGGGGGGATGATCGGTTTGGCAGCCGGCTGTGAGCTATGAGCTATGAGCTTTGAGCTATGAGCCTAAGCCGACAGTCGTAGCGTTGGTATCTTGATTCGTTGGGATCGAAATAGATTGAAGTATTGCGCATCATTAAATTTCTAAACTTGAAACAAGCAAAAGCTGACGCCACGTGTTGTCGTCTCAATGAAAGTGTTCGTCTCAAAGCTCAAAGCTCATAGCTCAAAGCCCATAGCTCACAGCTCAAAGCCCAAAATAATGCACCGCTCCCTCACTTCCTGGTTCAGTCCCGCGCTTCAGAAAGAAATGCCTATTGCGACGTATGGCCATTACGGATTTGCACTTTTACTCGTTCCTACGGCTGCAGCCGATTACCTCGAATACGAACGATTCGAATTGATCAATGCGCTTCGGCCATTTATCGAAGGCGGCGCGGTCAAGGTTTTTTCGATAGACAGCATCAACAATGAAAGCTGGATGAACAACGGAGTCGATCCCCGACATAAAACTTATCGCCACAAACAATGGAACGAATACGTGTACAATGAAGTGATCCCTTTTGTGAAAAACAGCACAAGCTGGGACACGCCGGTGATTGTTGCTGGCGCTTCGTTCGGCGCTCTGCATAGCGCGAATCTGTTCTTCAAACGTCCGGATCTATTGGACGGATGCATTGCGATGAGTGGAGTGTATGATCTGACGGAATACACAAAAGGACATTACGACGATGACGTGTATTTCAATAGCCCGATGCATTACATGCCAAACCTGACTGATCATAATATCCTCGAACAAATTCGCCGTAGCCGTCATATACATTTATTTTCAGGCAGTGGCGACTACGAGGATCCCGACTCGGCTCGAAGGTTCGCAGGAATATTATACGATAAGGGCATCAATTACGAACTCGATATCTGGGGAAACGAATGGCGACACGACTGGTCGACCTGGCGGGCAATGCTGCCGCATTATTTGGGGACGAGGTTTTGAGTCGGGTGTCAGGTATCGGGTATCAGGTGTCAGTGTCAGGTAACGGGTGTCAGGTGTCGGGGTGTGGGTAGGGGGACAGCGCCTTTGTATTTCTAACTACATCCTTAATTGCAGATGCAAAATTTTCAAAACCCGACACCCGATACCTGATACCCGATACCCACAGCCAAAAGGCGACGGCTGACCAAAACTATATCTCCCTCCTCAGCATCTCCAAAAATTCCGACCTCCCTATCATTTCTGCTCCAAGCGATTCCAGGTGTTCGGTATAAACCTGGCAATCGATCAGTACGATACCTTCTTCTTTCAACTCGCGAACATATTCAATGAAAGCGAACTTGCTTGCATTGCTACATTTCGAAAACATGCTTTCGCCAAAAAACATATGGCCGAGTTTCACGCCGTATAACCCGCCTACCAACTCTCCGTCTTTCCACGCTTCCGCGCATTGGGCGAATCCCTGTTCATGCAGTTTTTGATACGCCGACAATACCTCGCTCGTGATCCAGGTGCCAATCTGATCGCGACGTTCAATCTTCTGACAATTCCGAACAACTTCCCGGAACGAAGTGTTTGTGCGGAACTCGAAGTCTCCCCGCTTGATGATCGTTCGCATGCTTTTGCTTATTCGAAGCTTGTCGGGAAATAACACAAATCTCGGATCCGGGCACCACCAAAGTATATGCTCCCCTTCATACCATGGAAAAATGCCGGAGCGATATGCTACCAGCAATCGCTCGGTCGACAGGTCGCCGCCCACTGCAAGCAGGCCGTCCGGCTCCGCAAGATGAGGCGGCGGAAAAACAAGTTCTTTATCGAGCAGAAATATCGCCATCGCAAAAAAGGCCGCATTGCTGCGGCCCATGTATTCACTAATTTATTCTTTCTTCATTGTGCTACAACCTCGATCGTCGCACCTATGCCTCGTTCCGTGATCGCGTCGCATTGCGGTTTCAATTCATCATAGCTGCCATTCTTCACAGCATATTTTCCCTGAAAGTGGATGATGTATGCGCATTGTTCGGCCTGTTCAGCGGTGTGACCACAAACCTGAACAAGAGTTTCTATCACCCATTCGAACGTATTCACCTCATCGTTCCATACGATCAGGCTATACGGCTCTTCGGACAATGTCAGGACATCAGTATCGCTCTCCTGGTAGGGCTTGGTATTTCCCGTAAACAATTCAACCTGGAACATGCCCCAAAATTAACCATTACGCCGTTGTTATGCAATTAACCTGAAGGGTTTATGAGAAATTCGGTCGGCACCGGCAGAAATTTTCGTCGAAAAGGCGGTATAAAGTTTAAACCCGTAACAGTATTTTGTGTCTCACGTTTCTTAAAATCCGTACGTATGAAAACAAAAGTTCACATCAGTTTCGTTGTTCTTTTCCTTTCTCTTTTCCTTGCCTGTAAGAAGGATTCAGACACTACCTCTTTAAGAATAAAAATGACAGATGCACCGGCGGCATTTGAAGAGGTGAATGTCGATCTTCAGGATGTAAAGATTAAATTTCAAAACGACACATCGAGTTGGGTCGCAATGGATGCTAACCCGGGAATTTACAATTTACTTGAACTGCAGAACGGTATGGACACCCTTATCGCGGAAGGCGTGTATCAGACCGGACAAGTGAAGGAAATCCGCCTGATCCTTGGTGCGGATAACAGTATTAAGGCGGGAGGCGGAGTGTGGCCGCTTACCATTCCAAGCGGAAGCGAGTCGGGCTTGAAAATAAAGATCGACAAGCAGCTTCGTGCAGGGATTGATTCGCTGGTGATCGATTTTGATGCGGCATTGTCCGTGCACAATGAAGCCGGTGGATACAAACTTCGTCCGGTGGTCAAGCTTGTACCCTAAATAACCTGTTACAGTAACTTGAAAGGGCTTCGAAAGAAGCCCTTTTTTTATGAAAAAAGCCAACCGGTCTTGAACTGATCAACCGATTGGCTTAACAAACCAAATGTCTGTGGGAGCACACGGGATCGAACCGCGGACCCTCTGCTTGTAAGGCAGATGCTCTGAACCAGCTGAGCTATGCTCCCTTTTTGAGGACTGCAAAGATAGGGGGACGAGATTTCGCTGCAAAAATTTTTAAATGTTCCAATCAACTATTTCGTTGACCCATTCCTGCTTGTACGGCGCAACAACCTTGATGTAATTGTCGGTAAAGCCCTCCATCATACCATCCCTGTCGGCCGCTTCAAAAAGTACTTTTCGGCGCTGGCCTGCATGTTGTGCAGAGAAATGATTCATCTTTTTCAACGAAAGCGCGCGCAGCAATTGGTTCCGTTGATTTCGTTGCTCCACCTTAACCACCGGTAGTATCTCCAGCGCTTTCGTATTTGGCCGTTCCGAATAAGTGAACACGTGCAAATAACTCACATCAAGGGAATGAAGGAACTCGAAAGTGTCGCGAAAATCCTCATCAGTTTCACCCGGGAAACCAACGATGACATCCACACCGATCGCGCAATGAGGCATGAGCGATTTAATCTTTACAATCTTTTCAGCATACAATTCCCGCCTGTATCTTCTTCGCATCAGACCCAGTATCCTATTGCTGCCGCTTTGCAGAGGAATATGGAAATGGGGCATTATATATTTAGACGAAGCAACCAACTCAATTATGTTGTCGCTCAAAAGGTTGGGTTCGATCGACGAAATGCGGATTCGCTCAATTTCTCCCTGTTGTTCGAGTGCGACCAGCAGCTCAAGAAAATCTTCTTCGGGCAAGTCATCGCTTCGTTTTCCAAAATCACCAAGGTTAACTCCAGTCAGTACGACCTCGCGAACTCCCCGCTTGGCAATTGATTCGGTTTGTTGCAACACGTTTGAGATGGTGTTGCTCCTGCTCCGTCCGCGGGCCATTGGGATGGTACAGAAAGAACAGTTGTAGTCACATCCGTCCTGAACTTTCAAAAACGTGCGCGTGCGGTCGTTCAAACTAAAAGAAGGATTGAAGTCATGCACCTCGGAGATGTCACATGTGCAGATCTTTGCGCTGTCGTTCAGCGAAAGATTTTTGAGGTGAAAGGGCAAATTGAATTTTTCGGCGGCACCGAGTACCAGGTGTACGCCGGGGATCGAAGCAATCTCTTGCGGTTTCAGTTGGGCGTAACAGCCTGTCACAACCACAACGCTGGAAGGGCTCTTTCTTTGGATCCGTCGTACGAGCTGTCGGCATTCTTTATCTGCATTGTCGGTCACGGAGCACGTATTGATTACGTACACATCAGCCTGTTCTGAAAACTCTCGGCTTTCGAAGCCTTCCTTCTGCATCATTCGCGAGAGGGTGGAAGTTTCCGAATAATTAAGTTTACAGCCCAGTGTGTGAAAAGCGACCGATCTCGTGCCTGTACTCATGCCTGAAAAAGCGATAAAATTACGAAGTTCGTCCGACAGGCTCGCTTGCAGTTTCGGGCGCAGTCGAAATCCATGCCGCGTGATGGGAACGGAGAGCTTCTGTCATCACAGAGTGAACTTTCTCCTTCAACAGGGCCATATCTTTCATTGTAAGTCCCTCAACACTTACTTCCGGGAGAAAAACAGACCGGCATCTGCCCGGATTCAAAGAAAAGAGCGACCGGTAGTGCATGCGGGTATATCCGTCTAGAAATAGCAGCGGCTTTATGGGAGTTTGCGTTTCGATGGCAATGCGGAAGGCGCCGTCATAAAAATCTTTGAGCGGACGTCCTGTTTCATTGAATGTGCCTTCCGGGAACATAAAGATGGATATTCCTTTTTTCAGTACAGATTTAAGGACACGAACACTACGGGCCCGGTTTTCCGGGCTTGTGCGGTCGACGGTAACGATCGCATTGCGGTAAATGAATCCGAACACGGGAATTTTTGCCATCTCAATTTTTCCAAGCGCGCGTACCGGCTGCCGGATCGTCTTTACAAGAATAGGTGCGTCGAGATAGGAGATGTGGTTGGCTATGAAGATGTACTGCCTTGAACGATCATGAGGCCCCTCGTAAATATTCCGGTGGCGAATTCCGATAAGCAGGAACCAGATATCTCCCCAGATGCTGCAAAGCCGGTATATGGTGTTGCCTCCTTTAATTTTTCCAAAGAGTGATGCAATCAAAACAAATGGAGCAACGAGAAACATTGATAAAAGAAAGGTGATTGCACTGTAGAAGCAATACAAATACTGCAAAATTTTGAGTACAGCAGGAGTGGCAATCTGTCGCCGCGATTCGGTCATGCGATGCTAAGATACAGCACAATGATGTTGGCGATTGCACGGGAAAAAAGCGGTGGTGCTAAGGACTGAAATGAACCGGTGTATGAGAACATACTCCGAAAAATACGGCGGAATCATGTTGTTTTCCTTTTGGGTGAAAATCAATCAACACACACATTTGCAAAGATGTTTGTTGAAGTCATCATTCCGTTGGCGCTTCCAAAGAACTATACCTGGTCGGTGCCGGAAGTGTTCAGGGAATCCCTGAAGCAAGGTCAGCGGGTTGAGGTGGTTTTAGGAAGAAACAAAAAGTATGCGGGTATTGCGAAGAAGATACATCGGGAAAAGCCCAGGGATTTCGAGCCGAAGGACATTTTAAATATTCTGGATGAAAAGCCGGTTGTTTCGGAAGAACATCTGAGGTTTTGGGAATGGATGGCTGATTACTATATGTGCACGGAAGGTGAGGTGATGGCGGCAGCTCTTCCGGCACACCTAAAACTCACCAGCGAAACGCAGATCGTATACAATGAGGAGGCCGGCGATGATTTCAGCATGCTTGATACCGATGAATTCGTCGTTGCCGAAGCGTTGCTGATCAGAAAGCAGTTGAGTATTGCCGAAGTGCAGCAGCTTACCGAGAAACAAACGGTTTACCCGATCATTAAGCGGCTGATCGAGAAGAAGATTTGTTTCGTTTGGGAATCGCTGAAGCACACGTATTCACCTAAAAAGGAAAGTTTTGTCTTACTCGATCCTGCATATCATGACGAGCAAAAATTATCGGATGCGCTTCAAAATGTCGGAAGGGCGCCCAAGCAGATGGAGTTGCTGCTCGCATATCTGCATCTAATTAAGACGAGCGGCGAGGTAACAAAATCCGAGTTGATCAAAAAAAGCGGTGCGTCGGATGCTCAACTGAAGGGACTCGTAGATAAAGGGATTCTGCTTATCGAAAAGCGGGCAATCGATAGGATACGCTCGTTACCGAAAGAAGTTATTATAGACTTTTCACTTTCAGGAGCGCAGCAGACTGCTCTAGGGCAATTGCACGAACAGTTTGGCCGGAAGCAGGTTTGCCTGTTGCACGGTGTTACGTCGAGCGGCAAAACGCTTCTGTACATCCGGCTGATAGAAGATTTCATCAAGTCGGGCAAACAAGTACTCTACCTGCTTCCTGAAATTGCACTAACGGGGCAGATCATACGAAGATTGCAGAAGCACTTTGGAGGATTGATCGGAGTGTATCACAGTAAGTTTAGTCCAAATGAACGAATTGAAGTCTGGAACAAAGTGAGTACAGGCGAACTGAAGGTCGTTCTGGGTGCGCGGTCTGCATTGTTTCTGCCGTTTTCGGACCCCGGCCTCATCATCGTCGACGAGGAACACGATACTTCGTTCAAGCAATATGAGCCCGCGCCGCGATATCATGCACGAGACTCGGCAATATATCTCAGTTCCCTGTACGGTGCGAAGTTGCTGCTCGGTTCAGCTACGCCTTCTATTGAATCATATCACAATGGTGCCACCGGTAAGTATGGACTGGTAACTCTGTCGGAACGATTCGGAGGCACCAGCATGCCTGCGATCCGGATTGTCGATACATCGGCGGTGGTCAGGAAGACTAAAACAAAAGTGATTGTGGGAACGGATCTCGAAGAACTGCTCACCAAAACCATTGGCGAAGGAGGCCAGGCAATTCTTTTTCAGAACCGCAGGGGTTATTCGCCCTACCAGATCTGCACCGTATGTGCATGGATACCGCGATGCAGAAACTGTGATGTGACTCTTACGTTCCATAAGCGAACCCAAAAACTGCATTGTCATTATTGCGGAACACAATATGCCCCGCTTCAGCAGTGTCTGGCATGCGGAAGCGACAAAATGTTGCAGTCGAATTTCGGTACCGAACGGATCGAAGAACTGCTTGAAGAGAAATTTCCAACAATGAAAATTGGACGGATGGATGTCGACAGCCTCAGAGGCAAAACCGCGCACGATCATCTCATCCAGCAATTTGAAGATAGACGTATAGACGTTTTGGTAGGAACACAGATGGTGGTTAAAGGACTCGACTTCGAAAACGTGCGCCTGGTAGGCATTGTGGACGCCGATAATATTCTCGGGTTCTCAGACTTTCGGGTCAATGAACGCGGCTTTCAGATGATGGAGCAGGTGAGCGGAAGAGCGGGTCGGAAAGAACATGCCGGCATAGTACTGATACAGGCCATGAACACGAAACATCCGGTACTCGGCTTCGTTGCAAGCCACGATTACAATGGCTTTTTTGAAACTGAACTCGCCTTCCGCAAACAATTCTTTTATCCTCCTTTCTCGAGGATCCTCCGCCTTGTTTTCAAACACCGATTCAAGGACATAGTAGACGCCGCATCTCTTTCGTTTGCCGCGAAGCTTAGTCCCGAATTCAACAAATGGCTCACCGGGCCGGCGGAACCAATTGTCGGCCGAGTGAAAAATCAATATCTGATGGAACTTATGCTGAAGCTGCCCAAAGATTCGTCGACCATCAATCGGTGCAAACAACTCATTCGTGAAGAAATGCTAAATCTTCATGCACAAAAAAAATTCAGAAGCGTCGTTGTTATTCCGGATGTTGACCCTGTCAATTAACGCTGCGACCAGTTCGTCGCTTAGCGCAGATCATTTGTGGAAGTGAATGAACATGAATACCCGTTGATGGTCGATCCTTCGATCACATGGCCAGACTTTCATTTTCATATACCATCAATGTTGCGGTTTGCTGCTTTGACGCATTGATCATTGCCGCTGCAACTTTGGATGCATGAACGGCACGGTACCGCTTCAGTCGTCCGACCATCACAACTGAAAGAGCCTGCATTACTACCTTGGCAACCGATTCAAAAAATCTCGACTCGTTTCGATCTCCGAGCAAAACGGATGGACGAAAAATACCTACAGTTTGAAAACCCGCTGTCTGAATCGCCTGCTCCGACTTTCCTTTTATCCTCAGGTAGGCATTCGACGTATTTGCATCCGCGCCAACCGATGACACAAGAAAACACTTTGTATAACCCTTTGCGACTGCATTCTTCGCGACTTTAGAAGGAATGCCAATGTCAATTTTCTCATACAGGGAAATATCACCCTTTACTTTTTTCAGTGTTGTACCGATTGCACAAAACATCGACGCTCCAGGGATGATGCCACTATGTATTTGCTCGTCATCATCGAAATCCACCACCGTCGTTACCAGCCGCGGATCTGGTTCTGTAAACGGCTTTCTGACAAGCGCCTGTACCCGATCAATGGATGAATCAGCAAGCAGTTGCCTGACGAGTTCCTTTCCTATAAGACCTGTGGCGCCAATGACGAGTGCTGTATTCGGATTATTCATTGTAGGTTATTTGTGTTGCGACCATTCAATTTATCCAAATCTCGTAATCTTGCGAACCGAGTCATGCAAATAATCGACAATTATCCGCTTAAAGCACTCAACACTTTTTCCGTGGAGGCTCATGCAAGACGGTTTGCAGAATTCAATTCGCTGGATGAACTGAATGAAATTTTACAGGCAAACCGCGCCGAATCACTATTTATTCTCGGCGGAGGAAGTAATATTTTGATTACCGGCAACCTCGATAACCTTGTTCTGAAAAATAATATCCAGGGGATCGACGTGCTACGGGAAGATCAGGAGCATGTATTTGTAAGAGCAGGTGCAGGAGTCAACTGGCATCAATTCGTGCTCTATTGTATCGATCATGGTCTTGGCGGAGTCGAAAACCTTTCGCTGATACCCGGTTGTGTTGGTGCGTCACCGATTCAAAACATCGGTGCATACGGCGTCGAGGTCCGCGATGTATTTCAAGAGTTGGAAGCCTTCGACATCAATGAATGCGCCGCCAGAATCTTCAGTTTGGAAGAATGTAAATTTGGATATCGCGAAAGCGTTTTCAAACATCGCCACAAAGGGCGTTTCGTCATTTCGAGTGTGACGTTCCGGTTGAACAAGAAGCCCAACTATAACATATCATACGGAGCCATCAGACAGGAGCTCGAAAGAATGGGAATTGCTGAACTGTCGATACGCGCCGTCTCCGATGCGGTAATAAATATTAGAAGATCGAAGCTTCCCGATCCGGCGGTCATAGGCAATGCCGGTAGCTTCTTTAAAAATCCCCTCGTAACGGCATCCGAACATGCACGTCTTATATCCAGTTATCCCGATATTGTTTCTTTCGATGCAGGCGAGGGAAACAAGAAGCTGGCAGCAGGTTGGCTAATCGAGCAATGCGGCTGGAAGGGATACCGCGAAGGCGACGCCGGTTGCCATGAAAAGCAGGCGCTGGTGCTCGTGAATTATGGCACTGCCAGGGGTTCCGATATTCTCACGCTCAGTGAAAAGATCAAAGAATCTGTATTAAAAAAGTTTGGAGTAAGGCTCGAAACGGAAGTCAACATCGTATAGCAAGGTCTGAATTCTCTGACATCTGACTCTCAAAATCACCTCCCTTCCCAGGTCCGTAATCGCCTTCGAGGTACATTCTTCGCAGGATCAAACATGCGGATAAGCAGCAAACCCGCGATGAATCCGCCGATATGTGCGGCATATGCCACACCACCTGCTTCATCACCACCGAGAACTCCCATACCGTTGACAATTTGAAAGACGATCCAGAATCCAAGCACAACAATCGCGGGCACACTTGTAATGAACCAGAAGATGATCACATCGACCCTGCGGGTCGGAAACAAACGCAGGTATGCGCCAAGCACCCCGGAAATCGCTCCCGATGCGCCCAAACTTGGGATAAGTAAATTTTGTCCGAGAAAAGCGGTTGAAAACACATGCGCAAGCGAAGCGATCAATCCGCATAAAATATAAAACGCGATATAACGAACATGCCCCAGCCGGTTTTCAAGATTGTCTCCAAAAATCAAAAGGTACAGCATGTTACCTCCGAGATGCGCCCATCCACCGTGCATGAACATCGAAGTCAACAATGTGAACCATACCGGAACCGGCGTTACACCTAGTCCGGGTAGTACAAATTCCTGACCGGTGTATGGATCGCGCATTGTCTTTGCAGCAGTGACCACATCCGAGCCGGTAAGAATTTCTGCGGGCACTGTTGAATAAGCATAAGTAAACACCTCATCGTGTCCCATTCCCTGATAGAAAATGAAAACAAGAATGTTTGCCGCGATCAACACATAGTTCACCACGGGAGTCAACCGCCTGTCTGAGTTATCGTCGCCAATTGGGATCATCGTTTCGGTCGTTTGAAATATTGACTTCGGCTGTCAGCTTTCAGCTGTCAGCTGTCAGCAATCAGCCATCAGCAATCAGCTATCAGGAATCAGCAATCAGCTATCAGCTATCAGGAATCAGCAATCAGCTATCAGCTATCAGCAATCGCTCTTAACATCTTTCAGCGTGATGTAAGGCGTCGTATTTGCCTTCCTTTTGTGCCTGCCGGAGCGATCGCAAACGCAGACTATCTGCGGCCGTCGCGTTGCATGCATTTCTTTTCCCTTTTCACTTTTCATTTTCCCTTTTCACTTTTCACTTGTCACTTCTCCATTTCCTCAGCTCAGTTCATCTCCTTCAAGATCCTCATCCGCATATCCCGAACTTGCACCGAGATTGAGCATTGATCCCATCAGATCCTTGAATTCAATCTTATTGTCAACAATTTTCTTGCTGATCATCGAATACGCAGCAAGGCCATGCAAAATAAATTCCATCAACAACGCAGCTTCCTTTTCATTGGCATGCTTGAAATATTTTTTGACCAGTGCATGCAGCCCGTCGATCTTGTACAACTGCTGGATTTTATCGCTGTCCTTCGTATTGAAGAAAAGATTTAAAGAGTTGCCTTTGTCAAACCAGGTTTGGATGGACCTGTAAGGATTCTCATTGGCCTGCTGCGGATTTTTTTTCTTTTTCAACGCATCAGGATTGGGAAAATAATGCACGAACTGCGACCGTATCGATTTGTCAACAAGATTCATCGCCACCTGGAACGGTCCTTCCTGTTCACCTTCATATACAAGCTCGATCTTGCCCGTGATCGAAGGGATAATTCCAATAAGATCCGTCACCCATATCTGCGTCTGCTTTTCCTTATTCAATATCGCCCTGCGCTCCGCCGCACTGTATGCGTTTTCAAGCGCAGAAATACTGAGGCGTGCCGATACTCCGCTTTTCTTATCTACAAACTCGCTCGCGCGCGCCTCGAACGAAATTTGTTCGATCAGTCTTTTCACAAGATCGCTCACCGTTACAACAGCTTTCTGGTCCTCTTCGATATCCGCTTCCTGTTCGGTTATCGTCAACGCAGTATCGATCGATTTTGGATAGTGTGTCAGTATCTGGCTTTGAATTCTGTCTTTCAAAGGCGTCACAATCGAACCACGGTTCGTATAATCCTCGGGGTTAGCCGTGAACACAAACAGTATGTCGAGCGGCATGCGCAACTTGAAACCGCGAATCTGCACATCGCCTTCTTCCAGGATATTAAACAATGCTACCTGGATTCTGGCCTGCAGATCGGGAATTTCATTGATCACAAAAATTCCGCGGTTGCTTCTCGGAATGATTCCATAATGGATCACGAGTTCATCGCCGAAGCTGAGCCGCAAGTTTGCAGCCTTAATCGGATCGATGTCACCAACGAGATCTGCTACGCTCACGTCGGGCGTCGCAAGCTTCTCGCCGTAGCGCTCGGACCTGTGTATCCATGCTATAGGAGTCGCATCCTTCTTCTCTGTCACAAGGTCCCGTGCATATCTTGAAATCGGATTCAGCGGATCATCGTTGATCTCGCTGCCGGCGATCACTGGAATGTATTCATCGAGCAGGTCCGTCATTTGCCGCGCCATCCTCGTTTTCGCCTGACCGCGAAGCCCGAGAAACAAAATATTGTGTTTGCTCAACAATGCGCGCTCAACGTCTGGTATCACAGTCTCCTCATATCCGATGATCCCATTAAATGTGGGCTCGTTGTTTCGCAACTTACGGACGAGATTGTTCCTGATTTCTTCCTTAACTGTTTTGGATTTATATCCGCTTTTTCTTAATTCGCCGAGGGTATGTATCTTACTTATGTCCATCTCTTATCATTGAAACTCCATTCATCTTCCGAAATTACGATCCGCTGCGTAGCGGTCGCATCAAAGACTGTTGCTGCTGTATGAAGAATATTTTATCAGTAAACTGTTTTTCTTTTGCCGGTTTCGAAATCTCTGAATATAAATGCTCCCAACCGGTCGAGTGAAGCAAAAAAAGCTTTTCCGTTGTTTGTTTCAGTAAACTCCTGAACAAATTTTTGGAGATATGGATCGGTGGCGATCATGAATGTCGTGATCGGTATTTTCAATTTTTTACATTGGGCAGCAAGGTTGAGGCATCGATTGGTAATCTTCCTGTCGAGCCCGAAGCTGTTTTTATAGTATTTCTTTCCGATTTTCAAACATGTCGGTTTACCGTCGGTGATCATAAAAATCTGCTTGTTCGGATTCTTCCTTCTTCTTAATAAATCCAATGCCATTTCCAAACCGGCTACCGTATTGGTGTGATACGGACCAACCTGCAGATACGGAAGATCTTTTATTTCAACCGGCCATGCGTCGTTGCCGAACACAACGATGTCGAGAGTGTCTTTTGGATATTTGGTTGTGATCAATTCACTCAATGCCATCGCAACTTTCTTTGCAGGCGTAATCCTGTCTTCGCCGTACAGTATCATCGAGTGAGATATATCTATCATCAGAACCGTTGAGGTCTGCGTCTTGTAGTCCGATTCACGAATCGCAAGATCATCTTCCTGCATGCTAAAACTTTCAATGCCGTGGTTGATCTGCGCATTGCGGATGGAAGCGGTGAAATCGATTTGCTCAACTGTGTCGCCGAATTGAAATGGTCTTGTATCCGGATTTTGTTCTTCCCCCATTCCAGGTTTCCAGGTATGGTGCTCGCCCTGCTTTGTCTTCTTTAGCTTGCCGAAAATTTCTTCCAGGGATTTCTTTCTGATACCCTGTTCTGTTTTCGATGTGATTTTTATTTCGCCATTGACGGAGTTCTCCCTGATGTATCCCTTGTCTTTGAGATCCTCGATAAAGTCGCCCATCCCATATTCCTGATTGGTGAGGTCATACTCTTTGTCGAGTTGATTCATCCAACTCAGCGCTTCGCTCACATCGCCATTCGTGTATGTCAGCAGTTGCATAAACACGTCAAGTAACTGCTCGAACTTTGACTTCCCCTCGCTGTTCGCATCAAACTTTGAAAAATTGTAACCGATCATATACTCCTCCTCTCAAAAATCTTACCCTTAATGGGTTCCGGCAATTTCGCCATTAATAACATACAAAAAAAATCCCGGGACCTGCTCGGCCCGGGATTGTGAATTTGTATAGAAATCCGTTTAACGTTGGCTGTCTGCCGGGTTTGCCGGGTTTGTCAGACTGTCTGCAGGCGTTTCGAGGGTTCCTCGAGGAGTATTGAACTCCTGTTCCCATTGTTTCAGCTGTTCAAGCATTTGGTACGAAGACAGGATATCGTATGCAAAACTGGCCTGTCGCGCCGAAAGCAGTGCCTCCCGGTTGTTCAATATGGCAGCCGCCTGCCTTGCCATATCCTCGTTGGAGAACTGTTCGTCGCCAAGCGCGCGATAATACGACATCTGCTGCTCGAGATCCTTCTTCACAGATGCATGCACCTTCCTTGCCAAAGCAAGATCCTTTGCGCGATAAGCGGCTTCAAGGAAATCAACACTGATGCTGTTGTGGAAGTTTCCACGACTTGACGTCATTCCATACGGAACATTTGTTTCGAGGATCGACTGATCATATTTCTGCAACACCTTGCGAGCCGAGTCGAGGTTGTTGCCAGCTACCAGGTTTCTCGCAAGTGTAGCATGCGCGAGGCGAATGCTGTTGATATGCCTGCGGTTTTCTTCGTCGAAATATACACCCGGACGACTCGCATTGCCATAGCGGAACTTCTCCATGATGTTCTTGTAGGATATCTCATTCTGAACCGGGCTGTTTTCAACCGGTACAAGTCGGTAAGACAATCCCTCAAGGCGAACATATCTTTCCAGACCAAGGGCCCGCAATTCCTGCGTCGAAGTAAAGTAAATCGGGCGTTTCCATTTGTTGGCTGCAATCAATGCAAGCACCGCCAGGTCGTTCTTTTGAAGATAATTCTTGTTGAGGTCGATCTTCAGTTCACTAACGATGGTATCGCCGGGATTGAGTTTGATAGTTTTCCTAACCTGCTCCACATCAACCGGCACAGTTACCTTTTTTACGGGAAACACATTTGCCTGGTCACCGCTTTGCATGCCCACCATATTCCGTTCTTCATCGCTCGCTACCACTTCGCGAAGAATCTTCTCAAGGTCGTGATACTGGTTCTGATCATAACCTGGCAGTGGATATACGGGAACCACATCGCGCTTGTTGCCACGAATCTGATCAGCAGTGAAGATCACGTCGGCAGGAGGGCTTTGGTTCACCTTGTAACGCAACTGGTTGATGTACCAGTCGGTACCAAGCAGACTATAGTTGATCACACGAAGGTCCGGCCGGATATTTTCAACTTCCTGCGCGTACCATAACGGGTAAGTATCATTGTCGCCGAACGTCAGCAGAATCGCATCTTTTTCGCAACTCTCGAGATAATTGTTGCCAAGGTCTCGCGCAAGTACTTTCTTGCTACGGTCATGGTCATCCCACTCCTGCGAAGCCATGAGTACAGGTACAGCAAGCAAACACAGTACAAACGCCGCATACGTTGGCATATCGCCTTTCAGGAACGCGGCAAACTTGTCTCTCACCCACAAAACGCCGAGACCGATCCATATTGCGAAAGCATAGAACGATCCAACATATGCGTAATCACGTTCTCTGGGCTGAAAGCCCGACTGATTCAGATAAATCACAACCGCAAGTCCGGTAAAAAAGAAAAGCAGACCGGTAATGATGAAGTCTTTCCGGTTGCGGTTATACTGGTAAATCAATCCGAGGAGGCCCAGAATAAAAGGAAGGAAGTACAATTTGTTGTTCGCCTTATTTCCCCCTCCCGCAGTGGCAGGTAAGATATCGGTAGTGCTGTGAAATATTCGGTCAATGAAGCCGATGCCGCTGTACCAGTTGCCGTCTCTTACATTTCCAAAACCTTGCAAATCGTTTTGACGACCTGCGAAGTTCCACATGAAATACCTCCAATACATCCACCGGAACTGATAATCGAAAAAGTAGCGTACATCGTTCGAAACGTTCGGCTCTTCGCCGTCTTCAAGACCGCCAAACTCTCTGTACACCGTCGGCTGGTTGCGCTCGGAACCGTTGTCCCACATCCTTGGGAATAAGTGTGCAGACTCCATTCCGCTGTAATTAAGCTTTCTCATCTTTCCGGCCACCTCATATTTGTCTGCGGATTTCACATACAAATCGCCGGTTGTTACATAGTCTTCGTTCGTAAGTTCTTCAGTAAAAAACGGTCCGTATAAAATGGGCCAGTCGCCATACTGTTCACGACTCAGGTATCCTACAAGGCTCACCGGGTTGTCGACATTATACATATCGACCGTAGGGTTCGCATTTGAGCGGATCAGGGTTGTAAAGTATGTTGAATAGCCAATGATGATAAAAATGGTAGACCAGAGGCCGATCTTGAGAAACGACGATATCCTCTGTTTATAGAAATAACACAGCGCGATAAGTCCGCCGATGCCGAGTATCAGGATCACAAAGTTTCCGGCAGATTGCAGGAATGGGAAACAAAAAAGCAATACGATGGCGGACAGCCATACCGGGAACAAAGTGAACTTCTTTATTTGTTCATCGCTGAATCGCAGTCCAATTACCAGTAAGATGGCAAGAAGAAGAAAATAGAAGCCGAAGCCGACAAAGAAGGGGGTTCCCATTTCGTTAACGAAGAAGATATCGAATGCTCCTGCTCCTTTGATGGACCATTGGATGATCGCGACCTGCACAATTCCTGTGATCACACAACCCAGCAGGAAAGCGAACACAGTACCCCATTTCGTAACCCGGTATCGTTTGAAGTAATACACCATTACAATTGCCGGAATTGTAAGGAGGTTGAGAAGGTGAACACCTATCGACAAACCCATCATATAGAAGATGAATACCAGCCACCGGTCTGCGCGCGAAAATTTATGGCCATCGGTTTTACTTTCGAGATCAACCTCATGTTCCCATTTTAAAATAGCCCAGAATACCACGGCAGTAAACAAAGAGGAAAGTGCGTAAACCTCGCCTTCCACGGCGCTGTACCAAAAGGAATCAGTAAACGTATAAGCAAGTGCACCAACCACACCTGCAGCCATGATTGAAACAATTTGCGTGCGGGTCAGCTCGGCCGCTGCATTGGTAACCAGTTTCCGCGCAAAGTGTGTTATGGTCCAGAACAAAAAAAGGATCGTGAAGCCGCTCGCCAGGGCGCTCATAAAGTTGACACCTCTTGACGCAGTTGCCGGATCGTCGCCGAAGAGCACGATAAAGAACCTTCCGAGAAGTATGAACATCGGGGCACCCGGAGGGTGGGGGATCTGAAGTTTGTAGGCGCTGGAAATAAATTCACCTGTATCCCAAAAACTTCCGGTGGCTTCCATAGTCATTACATACACCGTACAGGCGATAATACAAACTATCCACCCGACAATGTTGTTTACCCGGCTGAAACTCATATATATTAAGGTTTTTTAAAACTTCGCAAACCTACAGGAATTTCCAATACCCCGAGTCCTAAAATTGCCGCATGAATCGGCGTTTTCAGGCCTTTTTCATTTACTGAAACTGTATCCTGATCGTCTGGTAGAATAAACGGTTCTGCTGATTGACCGATTGTTCGGTGAAGCCATGTAAGCCAAACAAACCCGCGGCATTTCCCTTGTTGATAGCGATTTCGAGGTAGCCGGCGGAATTGAACAAAGCCAGCTTTTCGCCCTCCGTTACGTTGGCATATGACTCGCTGATGGTGTTGATCGTCTCATCGCGTTTAAAGACGATTCGAAAGCTTCTTCCTTTCCGCTGTTGTTCGAACTGCTCGTGGGTGATATTCACCACTACATTCTCGAAGTTGTCAATGAACAGAATCTGCCCTTCCATCCAGTTGTCGCCCAACAAGGGCCGGATAGGATTTTTTTCCGTGTACGCCGGATCCGGTGATCCGATCTTGTCGATAGACGTTCCGGTTAAGAGTTCGTTGACAGCCGTGCCCATTACCCGTGTGCAATAAAGTGTGTTTCTGATCGCAGTTTTGTCCAGCGGCAGTCCAATTACCAGCTCAGGCGTTTCTTCGAGAATCATCGTCAGGAGGCCATTGTCTGCGCACAATATGTATTGATCATTGTGATAGGCAAGAAGCAATTGCTCCGGCCGTTTTTCAAAGAGATTCACAAAGATCAGATGAAATGTTTGTGGCGGAAAGTTGCGAATCGCATTACGGCATATGTACGAAGCCTGCGGATAGTTGAAAGGTGGAATGGAGTGAGTAATGTCGACAAGTTGAAACGCCGGATTGACCTGGAGAAGCGTCCCCTTAATCGCACCAACGAGATAGTCATGATTGCCTATGTCGGAGGTGAGAGTAAGAAGCGGCATGTGCCGAAAGTTATAAGTTAAAAGTTAAAAGGAAAAAAGAAGAAAGATAATCGCGCAAGATGTGAATTAACCATTGCCACAAACGAACTTTTAACTGTTTACTTTTTCACTTTGGATTTTATCTCAGCTTCCCCTCTTTGAAAAAAAACTTATGAACCATCCTGTCGGTAAGCGAAGGAAAAAATTTATTCATGAATATCGTTCGTTTGCCCGTAAACGTTAGAACAAGAGTTCTTTTCCTTTTCCCTACAGCGTCCAGTATATAACCGGCGCACTCTTCTGCCGACATCATTTTTCCTTCATCCATCGTGCTTTCGCCGTTTGGTTTGCCACTGCTGTCCAGGGCCGCGTTCCTTATGTTCGAGGTTGTAAAACCCGGACAAACCCACATCACATTCACGTTGTCATCCAGCAATTCCGTCCTTAGGGCTTCAAGCCAGCCCTGCAATGCAAATTTAGATGCCGAGTATGCACTTCGTCCTGGCAGTCCGCGATATCCTGCGATCGACGAAACGCCCACTACCGAACCCTGCCGCTCAATGATATGCGGTAATGCAAACTTGGTGCAATACACTGCGCCAAAAAAATTCACATCCATCACTTTCCTAATGACATCAACATCAGCATCCTTCACAAGAGCACGCATGCTGATACCGGCATTGTTGATGAGAATGTCAATTCCTCCAAAGGTTTTTACGGTCGACTCAATGAAGCGTCTGCAGTCCTGTTCATTGCTCACATCACACATTACTGCATGAAGCATTACGTTGGAGTATTGCATCTGCAGCCGGTACAACTTGTCATAGTTTCTCCCGCAGGTAGCAACCTTCGCACCCAGGGGCACGAGCCTGTCAATCAGTGCTTTGCCAATACCTTCGCTTCCTCCTGTTATGACGATGACCTTATCCTTGAAGTACGACATGCGGCAAATTTAATTCAAAGTCGGGGTTCGGGGTCAATGTTGAAACTTCAGGGGTGAGTACAACCAATCGTTTCGCAAACGGCCCCTTTTTCTATCGTAATAAGCCTCCCGAACAAAACTCATTGGTTGTAGGTTTGTGTGAGAACAAGGAAAATTCATAAAGAGTAAATCATTCATTAACGAATTTTGTTCACATGATCGAGATTTTCAAGACGGACATTTCCGACCGTCGGAAGGCCAATCGAATTGTTCACCGCCTTACAATTGGGTTCCCTGACCTGAAGGCGAATGTCGATTTGAAAGATCCTGAAAACATTTTGCGTATTGAATCAGCAGAAACAAGTTTTGACAGGGGAGCATTGATCCGCTTTCTAAGGGAAGAAGGTTGTGTTGCCGAGATTGTAAACGATACGATACCGTCGAGCGGACTGCACGCCAGTTCCGGCTTTGAATTGACTGCAGGAGCATAACGTTCTATAATTCTTCATCGCCACCACCATCGTTTTGGCGACGTGAATCTTCTTTCATCGTATTCAAGCGGTAACTAAACGTGATCATGAATTGTCTGGCTCTCCATTGGAAATCATTCTTCGAGTAATAGCCATCTCTTTCGATGATCGTGCGTCGTTTACGCATGTTCAGCAAGTCGCGAACATTAAAGGCTATGGTTGCCTTGCCTTTGAGAATGTCACCAGCCGCTCCTATATCCACTACTGCAACGCCGAGTTCTTTGCCCTGCGTTGTAATACGCGGCGCGCGATAATTGATGCTTGTCTGAACATCCCATTTTTTAGCGATCGATACCTGAGTAGTCAGGCGCCCGGTTCCCGTAAATGTGTTGCTATACAATTCCTGTCCCTCAAAATTACCTTCAGTGATCGCCTGAAATAAATTCACGTTTGTGTTGATCCGCCAGGCATCGGTCAGTTGTTGCGACCAGTTGAATTCCAGTCCGTATGCATTTTGTGTTGAAAGATTTACCGGGAACACGAATGATATTCCGAGTGAGTCAACTTCGTTTATTCTTTCAATTACGCCGGTCTTATAACGGTAATAGATATTCGAAAGCAGGCTGCCTGACTCGAAATTCAACAGATGACCGGCTTCGAGCGAGTGCGTAAATTCCGGATTCAGATCAGGATTGCCGACAAAAAATGAGCGCAGGTCGGAGAAATCCGAGTACGGCAACAGGTCCCGATACCGCGGGCGATTTACCCGGTAACTGTAACTTAATTGTAAACTGTTTTTTTCGTCTATCTCGTATGCGGCGCTTGCACTTGGAAAAAAGTTCAAATACCTGCGGTTGTTGACTTGCTTTGTTTTCAGAAGCTCAGTCGTGATATCGGAGAGTTCGGCGCGCAATCCCACTTGCCATGAGAACTTTTTCCACTTCGCACTTCCCATCAGGTATGCGGCGTGGATGTCTTCCGAGTAAATCATGTTGTTGTCAAAAGCCGGAAGTGCCGTCCATTCGAGTGTGCTGTCTCGCTGTTCCAGCAAATAATTGTTTTTAACTGAGCGGATACTGCTCCTGAAACCAGCTTCCATCTTAGCATTCTCCGTCAATGGTCGCACGTAATCTGCCTGTAGAAGCAGCGTGTTTTCTTTTGCGCGGTTATCGGCCCTCTGCAGAAACATTTGACCATTTGTTTTGTTGGCTTGTTCGTAGTCGGTAAGTTCTACTTCGTCCTCAAGAATAAATTTTATATCGGCAGTGAGCTCATGGTTCTTTTCCTTGAATTTTCTTCGGAAACTCAGCGCTGATTCCAGTTCTTTATCCCGCTCATGTTCACGTTCATTCCTGGTCACTGTTTGGACCGGTGAGCCAATTTCATTAAGGTCGTCGTAAACAATGTCGGATTTGTTGATGCCGTCCGATGGATTATACAGAACCGAAGCAGTGAGGGTATTCATAGGGTTGATGAAATAATCGAATCCAAGGATCACATTGTGCGACACGCCACTTCGGCGGATCTGTCGCGACTGATTGTATGCAAACGATGTATCACTGCTTATGAATTGTTGGTACGATGTGCCGGAACCTGGCGTGGAGCGGTAATCGATGCCGTACGTTGAGAACAGGTTCAACTTGTTTTTACGGTAGTTGATGTTGAATGAAGCGCCATAAGCCGCAGGAAAACCTCCATTGAGATTGAACGTTCCATTTATGCCCCTTGCGCGATTCTTCTTCAACACAATGTTGATCATTCCGGCTTCACCGGTGGCCTCGTACCTTGAAGAAGGATTTGTGATAACCTCTATCGACTCGATCATGTTTGCGGGAAGTTGACGCAATGCATCGGCGGTACTGGTAAGTGCCGACACTTTTCCGTCAATAAGGATCCGCACGCTTTCACTACCCCTCAGGCTTACGTTTCCTTCAACGTCCACAGTCACCGACGGTACATTGTTCAATACATCCGACGCGGTACCACCTGTATTGCTTAGATCTTTCCCAACGCTGTAAACACGTTTGTCAAGTTCGAGGCGCATCGCCGGCTTTTCCGCAACAACTACAACCTCGTTAAGCACCTTTGCTTTTGTCGTCAGCCGGATGTCGGGAAGGACCATGTGGGCGTCCTGGACAACTATTCCGTCGACTCGTTTTTGTTCGGAGGATAGCATTGTCACAATGATGAAATACGAGCCATTCTCTATCGCGAAGGAGAAATTTCCGAGGTCGTCCGATAAGCGCGTAGAAAGTGCAATCGAATCGCTCTGCCGGTGGAGAACAACAGTTGCAAGCGATACCGGCTTATTTGAGTCATCGATCAGGCGCCCGCTTATTACTGATTTGCGGGAGGTATCGGTCTGCCCGGACGCAGAAAACGATATGTACACCACTGCCAACAAGAACATCAACGTCTTCATACCGAGGCTTAGACGACAAAATTGACAATCCCTTACCCTCATCCAAAAAATTACACCCGTTTTTCGGAGCCTTTCCTTTACCGCACCAACGTTACATACCCTTTTTGGTGGTACTCAGTGCCGTTCACCATATAACGGCACTGCCAGATAAACAGATCGCTGCTTTGGGGCACTCCACGGTTCGTACCATCCCAACCTGCCCGTGGATCTTCTGTTGCAAACACCTTTTGACCCCAGCGGTTGAAAACTTCAAGCTTGAATGCTGATATCATTTTATCTGTGACAACGTGAAAGCGCTCATTGATCCCATCACCATTTGGAGTAAAAGCCGTTGGGAAGAAAATTCCGCAGATTCCATCAGTTACGCGGGTGTTGGCTGTTGCAGTGCCGCATTGATTGCTAACGGTTACTGAATACACACCCGGTTGTTTTATCCATACGGATCGCGAACGATCACCCGTACTCCACGCGTAATCATCGAAAGCACCGGGTGTGATCATTATGCTGTCACCGATACAAAGCTTAAGGCTGTTAGCCAAAGAAGGTTTGGGTGTCAGGTTCACAATCAGAGTCAAAACTCGGATGCTGTCGCAACCAAGTGAAGAAGTGAAGTGATCAACATACTTTCCAGATTTAGTGTATCCATCATAGTCAGTTCCTTCACAAATGGTCCTTTCGATTGTGGTGAATCGCTTTTCAATTACTGCAAGACTTAATGCTACCACGGAATCGCATCCGGAGGCAGTTT